>SCPP01000132.1_pt1 | contig 41147 bp, 43 predicted proteins | sample 6106811 | NCBI WGS metagenome assembly SCPP01 (sample SAMN10720449, study PRJNA508395) | human gut metagenome | isolation source: Participant 2 stool, 15 month | host: Homo sapiens | collected 2018
ACATTTGAAGGAGATCATCAACCTATTGTTATTGGTGATTATGTCTGGATTGGAGTGGGACGACAATATTAAAAGGTAACAATAGGTAAGGGGGCGGTAGTGGCAGCAGGGCTGTAGTGACTAAAGACGTTCCAGATTATGCTATCGTGGGTGGCATTCCTGCAAAAATAATAGGCGAACGAAATCATGACTTAAAGTATCAGTGTATAAGTTCGAGGAGGTGGTTACTCTTACAATAGTAAATCTTCATGGAGATTAGCATCCGATGAAACGGATTATATATACTTCTGTCGATGAATATTGTGAATAACTTTATATCGTTAGTGTTTACCTTATACCCTATTTTGTATGAATAAGAAAAAAATATGTTGGATTACTCCAGATTGCTTCATTGACTGCGATTTGAATTATTTCAATATGCATGAAATTTTAAAGCATTATGATATTCATTGGATCGTACTTTTTAGTAGGAATAATAGGTTCAAAGAGTCAGACTTCGAACAAATAAGGAAAGAAAATATGAATTTGACAATTGAATTTTTTAGGTTCAATTATAAAATGCGCAATCCTAAGAATATTCTAATAAATATACGCCTTGGCAAAGCTATAAAAAGGCAAACTCCTGATATAATTTATATGAATGATAGTATCTATTCACCATGGAAATTGCCAATGTTTTATTTATTACCAAAGAGACATTATATTCAAACAGCACATCAAGGAGAAGTTCATATAGGTATGGGACATAAAAGACTATTAAATATACTGCGTAGATTGGTTTATTCACGAGTGAAATATGTTAATATGTTTTCTAAGTCACAAGCGGAGCTTTTTCAAAAACATTTTCCTAGTTCAAGGGTATTTAAGATTCCATTAGCCTTAAAAGACTTTGGTGTTCCTACCATTGTGAAACCTAAAGATGGTATTATTCGATTCCTTTCATTTGGTACAATTAATTATGCTAAAAATATTGATTTGTTAATAGATGCTGCATGTGTACTTTATGATAAAGGATATCGAAACTTTAGGGTATCGATTAATGGTATGTGTAAAGATTGGAGTTTTTATCAGACAAAAATTAAATATCCAGAGCTTTTTGATATAGATATTCGGTCAATAGATAATTCTGAAATAGCTAATCTATTTGCTTCCACTGACTATTTTGTTCAACCTTATAGAGTAGTGTCTCAAAGTGGCCCTAGCCCTCAAAAATTGCATTTAATTATAATATTCCAATTATAGCATCAAATTTATTAGGCTTTTCTGATGAAATTCTTGAAGGTGTGAATGGATATCTTTTTGAACCAGGGAATGTAAACGATTTAGTTCGTGTAATGGCTAATGCCATAGATAAGTATGCATGTGATTATAGTAAGTTGAAAGCTTTAATGGCAGAGCATACAGAACAATACTATTCGTTTGGAAGAATTGCGTCTCTGTATGTGAAAATGTTTGATGATGTATTGAGTAAATAAATCTTTAGATTGTTTCAAATGAAAGAAAGGTTTAAATCAGCTATTAAAGGAAATAGCTTTATTGTATGGCTACGGATTATATATGAAAAAATAGGAGAATCCTTTTCATTGACTTTGTATAATGGAAGCACAAATCAAACAAAGGATATATATAAGAAACAAGCTGAATTGCAAATCAGAATACATGCCTTGGAAAAGGGAATGTCTATTGGTAGAGTAAGGGTGGGATTTGGAAAAGAAAAGGCATTTTCTCTTATTGAGGATCTTGCGGATTTGCTAAAAAAAGGTGGCTCGAAACAGTTTGTTGTTGAATCTGTCTCCGTCTTACAGAAGTATATCGAATTTAATGAGAATATGGGTGCTGCTATGGCTGATATAGAGATAGCACTCAATAAATTGTGCTCTTGTTACAATATAAAAAGCAATGATGTTGGCGGAATATATAATCTTAGCTTAAAAGATGTTTCAAGTAAAACCCAATGTCCTTTTGATTCATTTTCTCAATCACGTTTTTCTATTCGTGATTTTGGTGATTCACCATTAGATATAGATAAAGTTTATGCTGCATTAAAACTTTGTGAACGCACTCCATCAGCTTGTAATAGACAGAGTTGGGTAATTCATGTGTATACAGAAAATAAGTTAGTTGAAAAAATGTTCAAGTTACAAGGAGGGAGCAAGGGGTTTTATGAACAAATGCAATGTGCTATTCTTATATGTGGTGATTTGAGGAATTATGGCTTTTATGAACAAAATCTACCTTTTGTTGATGGAGGACTTTATGCGATGAATCTTCTTTACTCCCTTCATTATAATGGATTAGCTACCATACCATTGACTATGGGACATAAATGGAGAGTCATAAAAAAGATAAAGCAAGAAATGAATATTCCCGGAAATGAGATTCCAGTTCTTTTGATAGGTGTTGGAACGTATAAGGATGACTTTAAAGTTGCAGTTTCGCATCGCTATTCATATAAACAGTATGTAAAATTTAATCAATAAGTGATGAGAATCGGATTACTAACATATCATCATTCTGCAAACTATGGTGCAGTAATGCAAAGTTATGCAACGTGTCGAGCCCTAAAAGAACTAGGTCATGAAGTTGAATTTATAAATTTCCGGCAAGATGAAAAAAGATCGAATAGTTCGATAATCTTTTATTTTAAGATAAAAGCGTTTGATAGATTTATGGAAACATTTTATCCTAGTGAAACAAAGGTGATTCAATCTATGGACGACTTAAATGCAATAGCTTCAAATTATGATTGTTTAATGGTAGGCAGTGATCAAGTTTGGAATCCCGGGGATCAGTCAGAGTAAATGCTTGGCATACTTCTTGGATTTTGGAGAATCTGACATTCGAAGAATCTCCTATGCTTCTAGTTTTGGAATTTCAAAATGGCCTGAACAATATCAGAGTTTACTACCGAGCATAAATAGCTCTCTTCATAGATTTTGTAGCATAAGTGTTAGAGAAGAGACTGGAAAATATCTTTTGAATAGCTTATTTAAACTCAACTCACAAGTAGTTTTAGACCCTACGCTATTACATGCTGACTATAATGAAATAACAGGAAGTATAGTGAATAATGATGAGGTGATTTGTTATTTACTCAATAGAGGTAAACTACAATTGGAGAAAACAATCAGGCTATCGAGATCTTTGGGTAAAACACCAAAAATGATTTCAACCATTAGACCTACATTTGGTTTTAGGTATGTTTATCCACCATCGATTGAGAATTGGATTAGGTATATTGCCGGAGCTAAATTTGTAATAACGGACTCTTTTCATGGATTAGCCTTCAGCTTGATTTACAATAAACAGTTTGTTGTGATATCTCCTAGTAATGGGAAAAATAGTAGATTAAAGGATTTACTTAAATCTGTGGGTCTTGAAGATAGATATTTTGATGAAAATGATCCAATTATATACCGTGAACTGCAAAATAAAAAAATAGATTACAATAAAGTGAATTCAAAGCTTGAAATTTTAAAGAAAGTTTCATGGGATTATCTTAAAAATGCTCTTCAATAGAGGTATAGGCTATGGAAAAGAAACGAATTTGCTACTTAGTGTCCTCGCTATGCAACGAAGGACCTGTCAATGTAATGTATAACATCATTAAGAATATTGATTTCTTAAAATTTGAAGTCTCTATTATTACATTTGTTCCAGAGAAAGAAACGACAAGAATGCATGATTTCTCAAAATTACCTATAAGTATATATCAACTTTCGAAGAATAAATTTCTGAATCCAATTTCATTATATTTAAGGCTAAAAGACACTGTTAATGAGATTGAACCGAATGTGTTACATGCTCATTGTCCGCGATCTTTATATCTTATGGCATTTCTTCCAAAGAAATTTATTAAGATATTCACTATTCACAATTATCCAAATGAGTTTCAGATTGTATTATATGGCAAAATTAAAGGTGAAATTGTTATTTTACTTGATCATATTTTCACTCGTTGGATAAAAAATGGGATTTGTTGTGCTCCCAATATTAGAGAAGATTATTTAACTAATAAAGGTTGGGATTTTAAATGTATTCCTAATGGTTCCTCTATGCCTGTTTGGAAGTATAATGACGATGAAAAATCAAAATATCGAAAAGAATTTGGATTGAAAGAGGGGATGAAATATTTCATTTTTATTAGTCGATTCTCACAAGAAAAGAATCCTGATATTATCATCCATGCGTTTCGTTTACTCGACAGATCAGACATTGGACTTGTGATGCTTGGTAAAATTATGTGGGATGAGCTTAAAAAACAAGAAAGTACAAATATCATAATGCCTGGTTTTTCAAACAGGGTTTATGATTATATAATTGCATCTGATTTTTATATATCGGCTTCCAATACAGAAGGATTGGCGAATACCTTGTTGGAAAGTATGAGTGTTGGACTTCCTATGCTTTTGTCTGATATTCCATCGCATAGAGCAGTAATGAATATGTTGGGAGATGATACAGGTATTCTCTACAATCAACACAATCAGAAAGAGTTGCTTGAAGGGATAACAAGAATACTGGAATTTGATAGTTTAAAGGCTTCAGAAAACATTCAATACGTTTACACTAAAGAGTTTACCTCTGAAGTAATGTCTAGGCGCTATCAAGAAGAATATATAAACCTTTTATAATGAGTAAAAAGTCTAAGAAAATTAATCATATACCTCATTAATGAAAAAGATACTAATTACAGGTGGAAGCGGATTTATTGGTACTAATCTGATAGAACATCTGTTAAAAAAAACAGATGCCGAACTTCTTACTTTCGATATTAATGAGCCTAAAATCGATTCTCACAATAGATTTTGGAAACGCGTGGATATTAGAGAGTATGAAGAGTTGAGGGAGAAAATTGTGGAATACAAACCGGATATAGTGATTCATCTGGCAGCTCGAACAGATTTAAGAGGCTTGACTTTGAAAGATTACGATGCCAATATGACTGGAGTAAGTAACCTGTTGAAAGCAATTGATGAAGCTGGTACAGTCCAAAAAGCAGTGTTTGCTTCATCAATGTATGTGTGTGAACCCGGATACATGCCTAAAGATTTTGAAGACTATGCGCCTCATACACTTTATGGAGAAAGTAAAGTTGAAACAGAAAGAAGAATAAAGAAGGCAAATCCGTCTTATACATGGAGCATTATAAGGCCCACATCAATCTGGGGACCATGGTTTGGAGAACCTTACGATAAATTTTTCCATATTGTGATGAATCGTATGTATTTTCATATGGGCAAGAAAGCTTGTAAAAAGACGTATGGATATGTTGACAATGCTATTTATCAAATAGAATCTATCTTGAAGGCGGAGTCTGAAAAAGTGAACAGAAATGTGTATTATCTAGGAGACTACGAAGCCTATTCTATCACAGATTGGGCTAATGAAATAGCAAATATCGAAGGTATTAAAATTCCTCATGTCCCTTATTTTTGCTTCCGATGGATGGGATATGTGGGGGATTGTTTAAAAAAAATAGGAATCGCTTTCCCTATGACTAGCTTCCGACTGCATAATATGACAACGAACAATGTTCATAATTTGGAGCCTATAAAATCAATAGCTCCTCATTTGCCGGTATCTAGGGTAGAGGGTACTAAGGTCACTTTAGATTGGATTCATAAATATGAGTAAAAGAGGCAGTATATGTTTTATTAATGGATAAAGCTATTTTTTATGAAAGTTTCAATTATAACTTCGTGCTACAATCGTGCAGCAACGATTAGGAGTGCTATCGAGAGTGTCTTAGCACAGGATTATAATGACATAGAGTTTATTGTGGTGGATGGCTCCAGTACGGATGGTTCGTTGGATATTATCCGAGAATATGTAGATCGAATTTCGATCATTATATCGGAACCTGACCATGGTATGTATGAGGCTATCAATAAGGGTATTCGTGTGGCTACGGGAGAGATAATTGGATTGCTGCATTCGGATGATTTTTTTTATGATAATGGGGTAATTGGGCGCATTGTAAAACGAATAAAACGGACACATGCTGATTTCTTATATGGTGATGGTCTCTTTGTGAATCCTGATAATACGAACAAAGTGGTGCGCAACTGGATTGGGGGAGGGTATCGTCTTTGGAAAGTGCGTCATGGATGGCTTCCGCTTCATCCCACTTGCTATATACGACGCGATGTAATGATGAGACTGGGGCTTTATAACGAGAGTTATAAAATTGCAGCTGATAGTGACCTATTGGTACGCTATCTGTTGACCGGTGGACTCACGGTGACATATCTCAATGAATATATCGTGCGGATGCGTATGGGTGGGCTTTCTACTGATAGTGCTAAACGTAAGAAGATGTGGGAAGAGGATATTAGGGTGTATGTCTCGCACGGATTATGCCTACTTTGACCAAATTGGAAAAGATGGCTTGGAAAGTACCGCAATTTGTACTCGCATTACTGAAAAAATAGGTAATTATTCCAGATAAGAATTATAAAAATAAAGTGTATGCAGGAAGTCCAACGTTTTAACAAAGTCCTAAAATCTTTGGTCCTTTTTGGGGATCTTATTTTGCTGAACCTGCTTTTATGGGGATTTAATTTGTTTCTGGGTACCCGTTTCTGGTGTATTCATTGCGGTTCTATCTTTCATTCAGGGTATGACTCTTATCACTCTGTGCTATTTACTTTGTAATATGCATTCAGGTGTTATTCTTCATCGTCCTGTGGTACGTCCTGAACAGATTATGATCCGTGTTTTACGTAACATGGTTCCTTTTGTCTTTTTATCGGTTTGTACGTTGCTTGTTTTTCATTTTCATTTTTCACATTCCCGATATTTCGGACTGTTTTATGTTGCTTTAATAATTGTTATTATCAGCTATCGTTTAATTTCCCGTCACTTTCTGGAGCTTTATCGAAAAAAGGGAGGAAATGTTCGTAAGGTCGTATTGGTTGGGAGCCATGAGAATATGCAGGAACTTTATCATGCGATGACGGATGATCCTACGTCTGGTTATCGTGTACTGGGTTATTTCGAGGATTTTCCTTCGGGTCGGTATCCACAGGAGGTTCCATATTTGGGACAACCCAATGAAGTAAGTGTTTTTTTAGAAAAACATGCGGGAGAGATTAATCAGCTTTATTGTAGTCTTCCTTCTGTGCGTAGTGCGGAGATTGTTCCTATTATTAATTACTGTGAAAATCATTTGGTCCGTTTTTTTAGTGTTCCTAATGTCCGTAACTATTTGAAACGTAGGATGCATTTTGAGTTATTGGGTAATGTTCCTGTGCTTTCCATTCGTTGTGAGCCATTGGAGTCATTGGAGAACCGTATTATCAAGCGTACTTTTGATGTCATTTGTTCAGGGCTATTTCTTATTACAGTCTTCCCGTTCGTTTATATATTCTTCGGAATTGCGATCAAGCTAAGTTCTCCCGGCCCTGTCTTTTTCAAGCAGAAACGCAGTGGTGAGGATGGTCGTGAATTCTGGTGTTACAAGTTTCGTTCGATGAAGGTTAATACGCAATGTGATACTCTTCAGGCCACGGAAAATGATCCTCGTAAAACACGTATCGGAGAGATTATGAGGAAGACTAGTGTGGATGAATTACCACAATTCATCAATGTGTTGAAGGGTGATATGTCTATTGTAGGTCCCCGTCCACACATGTTGAAGCATACGGAGGAATATTCTAATCTGATAAATAAGTTTATGGTTCGTCACTTTGTTAAACCTGGAATAACTGGTTGGGCGCAGGTGACTGGTTATCGTGGTGAGACGAAAGAACTCTGGCAGATGGAGGGTCGCGTGCAACGTGATATCTGGTACATAGAGCATTGGACTTTTTTATTGGATTTATATATTATGTATAAGACAGTGTATAATGCCATACGCGGAGAAAAAGAAGCATATTAAATAATTGACAATAAAAAGACGATAATAAAAACTTAGAAATTAAAGGGCGTTTAATTATGAATTTACGAATTATGATGAGAAGACTTAACAACAGAAATTTATGGCTACTATTGTTGCCATTCCTATTGACTGCTTGTCAGTCTTATAAAAAGGTTCCATATTTTCAAAATGTGGAAGTTGTGAACGAGGTAGAACAACAGGAAAAATTGTATGATGCCAAGATAATGCCAAAGGATTTGTTGACTATTGTGGTATCGTGCACTAGTCCTGAACTTGCGATACCTTTTAACCTGACAGTGGCCAGTAATGCTGGAATAGCTGTGAGTACTTCGTCTTATGTGACTACTCAACCTGTATTACAACCTTATTTGGTAGATAATGAAGGAAATATAAATTTTCCTGTATTAGGAGAATTGAAGTTAGGCGGCTTAACGAAAAGGGAAGCTGAACAGCTGATTATAGATAAATTGAAGCCTTACATGAAGGAGACTCCCATTGTAACGGTGCGTATGGTAAATTATAAAATATCTGTTATCGGCGAAGTTACCAGACCGGGTACTTTTACTATCTCTAATGAGAAAGTAAATCTGTTGGAAGCATTAGCCATGGCAGGTGATATGACAGTATACGGTCTTCGTGATAATGTGAAGTTGATTCGTGAGGACGCAAACGGCAAACAGCAAATTGTAACCTTGGATTTGAATAAGGCCGAAACCATTCTTTCACCTTACTATTGGTTACAGCAGAATGATATTGTTTATGTAACCCCTAATAAAGCAAAGGCTCGAAATTCGGATGTGGGCAACAGTACCAGTCTTTGGTTCTCTGCTACTTCTATTTTGGTATCTATCGTCAGCCTATTAGTAAATATTTTAAAATAATGATTTGCAATGAAAGAAACAGATTTCAACGAAGCACAAGAATCTAAGGAAGAAAATATAGACGTTAAGGAACTACTGTTTAAGTATTTGATCCACTGGCCTTGGTTTGTGGGTGCGGTTGTGGCGTGTTTGATTGCGGCATGGGTCTATCTTTATATATCCACTCCCGTATATAATATTTCCGCTACGGTTTTAATAAAGGATGATAAGAAAGGTGGTAGTGCCGGAATGCTTTCCGGGTTGGAGAGTCTGGGATTGGATGGTATGGTCTCTTCTTCGCAGAATATTGATAACGAGATTGAAGTTCTCCGTTCCAAGACTATCGTTAAAGAGGTGGTTGAAGATTTGGGGCTTTATATTTCCTATACGGATGAAGATGAATTCCCTTCCAGAAACACGTATAAGACTTCACCGGTACAAGTGAGTCTGACTCCGCAGGAAGCTGATTTGTTGGAGGAACCGATGATTGTGGAGATGGCATTGCAACCACAGGGAAGTATGGATGTGAATGTGAAGATTGCCGGTAATAAATATCAGAAACATTTCGAAAAATTGCCGGCTGTTTTTCCTACCGGCAAAGGGACATTGGCTTTTTTCCTGACGCCGGACTCGGTATTATCTTCTAAAAGGACATTGGAAGAAATTACAGATCCGGAAAAGACTACACGTAATATTACAGCAACAATTAATAGGCCTTTGGCTGTAGCGAAATGGTGTTGTAAGAATATGACTATCGAACCTACTTCCAAAACCACTTCTGTAGCTGTCATATCATTGAAAAATTCAAATGTACAGCGCGGCAAGGATTTTATCAATAAGCTGTTGGAGATGTATAATATCAATACGAATAATGATAAGAACGAGGTGGCGCAGAAAACAGCAGAATTTATCAATGAACGTATTAGTATTATTTCGAAAGAACTCGGTAGTACGGAAAAGGATCTGGAAAGTTTTAAGCGTGGAGCGGGTATTACAGATTTAACCAGTGATGCACAGATAGCTTTGACGGGTAGTGCTGAATATGAAAAGAAACGTGTGGAGAATCAAACCCAGATTAATTTGCTGCAGGATTTGCAGAAATATATGCAAAATGAAGGTTATGAGGTTTTACCTAGTAATATCGGGTTGCAGGATTTGAATCTTGCTGCTGCCATCAATCGATATAATGATGTGCTTGTTGAGAGAAAACGTTTGCTGCGTACATCAACGGAGAATAATCCTACTATTATAAATCTGGATACAAGCATTAGTGCAATGAAAGAGAATGTACAAGTCTCTTTAGATAGGGTGTTGCGTGGATTGTATATCACAAAAGCGGATCTGGATCGTGAAGCGAATCGTTATTCCCGTCGCATCAGTGAGGCGCCTGGACAGGAACGTGAGTTTGTGAGTATTGCTCGTCAACAGGAGATAAAAGCCGGGCTTTATCTGATGTTACTTCAGAAGCGTGAAGAGAATGCTATAACTTTGGCTGCTACTGCCAATAATGCAAAGATAATAGATGACGCTATAGCGGATGATGCTCCTGTGTCTCCTAGAAGTAAGATTACTTATTTGATCGCTTTGATATTAGGTCTTGGAATTCCGGTAGGGGTTATTTATTTACTCGAATTAGCTAAATTTAAGATTGAAGGTCGTGCAGATGTAGAGAAACTTACCAGTGCACCTATTGTCGGTGATATCCCATTGACTGATGAAAAACAAGGAGCTATTGCTGTATTTGAGAATCAAAACAACCTGATGAGTGAAACCTTCCGCAATGTCCGAACGAATCTTCAGTTTATGCTTGGAAATGACAAGAAGGTGATTTTGGTTACTTCCACAGTCAGTGGTGAAGGTAAATCCTTTATCTCTGGTAATCTTGCTATCAGTCTTTCTTTATTGGGCAAGAAAGTAGTAATCGTTGGTCTTGATATCCGCAAGCCAGGTTTGAATAAGGTATTCAATATATCAAAAAGAGAACAAGGTATAACTCAATATTTGGCCAATCCGGAAAAGAACTTGATGGATTTGGTACAGCTTTCCGATGTCAGTAAGAATCTCTATATTCTTCCTGGTGGAACAGTTCCTCCTAATCCGACTGAATTGTTGGCCCGTGATGGATTGGATAAAGCGATTGAGACTCTTAAGAAGAATTTTGAATATGTAATTCTGGATACAGCTCCTGTTGGTATGGTTACCGATACTTTATTGATAGGACGTGTGGCTGATTTATCTGTTTATGTATGTCGCGCGGATTATACTCGTAAGAATGAGTATACTTTGATTAATGAACTTATTGATGGAAATAAGTTACCTAACCTATGTACTGTAATCAATGGTTTGGATTTGAAGAAAAGAAAATATGGTTATTATTACGGTTATGGTAAATATGGTAAGTACTATGGTTATGGTAAACGATATGGCTATGGTTACGGATATGGAGAAACTAGCGATAATAAAGAGAAATAGAGTGCTTCAAAGTACTTTTAGAAAAAGTGAGATGAAGAATGTGTAGGTCCCTAACTTCATGCTACACACATGAAGATCCCTACATTTTGTGGTCAGGAAATACACAGCGGTGTATTCCTGATCAACGCCCTCATGTCGGTGTAAATCCGATGTGATTTCTATAATATCAACTGTCTGTGAAGATAGTTGATATTTTTTTTGTAATGCAATGACTGATGGATAATTTTTAGTAGCTTTGTGAAAAATATGATTGATATGGAAGATTTGCAAAGATTATATCCTATCGGGATTCAGACATTCTCGAAGATACGGGAGGGGAATTACCTCTATATTGATAAAACAGCATATGTTTATCGGATGACTCATTCGGCTTCCAGTTATATGTTCTTGAGCCGTCCACGACGTTTTGGGAAATCATTACTTACTTCTACGCTGCATAGCTATTTTTCCGGACGCAAGGACCTGTTTCACGGATTGGCTATGGAGAAACTGGAGAAGGAGTGGACGGAATATCCGGTACTTCACTTCGATATGAGTATGGCGAAACATGTGGATAAAGGAGGATTGGAACGTCTTCTTGATTTTATGCTTGCTGAATATGAACGTACGTTTGCTATTAACACAGTAGAGGGGGATGCCAATCTACGCTTAGTCAATCTTATTAAGCGTGCTTATGAGCAAACAGGTAAGAAGGTGGTTGTGCTTATTGATGAATATGATGCTCCTTTGCTTGATGTAGTACATGAACGGGAAAATCTGGATGTATTGCGTAACATCATGCGTAACTTCTACAGTCCGTTAAAAGCTTGTGATCCTTATTTGCGTTATGTATTTCTGACTGGTATTACTAAATTCTCACAACTAAGTATTTTTAGTGAGTTGAATAATATAAAGAATATTAGTATGGATGAGCCATACGCTGTTATCTGTGGAATTAGTGAAGATGAGATACGTTTGCAAATGAAGGATGATTTGGAAGGATTGGCAAAGAAATTGGGGATAACACCTGAAGAGGCTTTGATGAAATTGAAAGAAAATTATGATGGTTATCATTTCACTTCTCCTTCGCCCGATATATATAATCCTTTCAGTTTGCTAAATGCTTTTGCAGATGGAAAATTTGGATCTTATTGGTTTGGTAGCGGTACGCCTACGTATCTGATAAATATGTTGAAGAAGTTTGGCGTGGAACCTTCCGAAATTGGAAATAATAGGGTTTCGGTCGAGGATTTTGATGCACCAACAGAAAGGATGACAAGTATTATCCCGCTGCTATATCAAAGTGGCTATATCACTATTAAGAATTATGATGAGGAATTAGACTTGTATACATTGAATATTCCTAATAAGGAAGTGAGAATAGGCCTGATGAAAAGTCTTCTTCCACATTATGTCGGTAGTAAAGCTCCGGAAACCACGACAATGGTGGCGTATCTTTCCCGTGATATCCGTAATGGGGATATGGATACTGCATTACGCCGTTTGCAAACGTTCCTGTCCACTATACCGCAATGCGATAATACGAAATATGAAGGACACTATCAGCAGGTCTTTTATATCATATTCAGTTTGTTGGGGTATTATGTGGATGTGGAAGTTCGTACTCCTCGTGGACGGGTAGATATAGTGCTTCGTACGAAGACTACATTGTATGTGATGGAACTGAAACTGGATAAAAGTGCGGGTGAAGCGATGGAGCAAATTGATTTGAAGAATTATCCGGAACGCTTTGCTTTATGTGGATTGCCTGTCGTAAAGGTGGCTGTCAGTTTTGATAGCGAACGGTGTACGATTGGGGGCTGGGAGATTATAAATGCTTAAGTATGTGAAAAATATGGTTGATATGGAAGATTTGCAAAGACTATATCCTATCGGGATACAGACATTCTCGAAGATACGGGAGGGGAATTACCTCTATATTGATAAAACGGAATATGTTTACCGGATGACTCATTCGGCTTCCAGCTATATGTTTTTGAGCCGTCCACGACGTTTTGGTAAGTCATTACTTACTTCCACGCTGCATAGCTATTTTTCCGGACGTAAGGAGCTGTTTCATGGATTGGCTATGGAGAAACTGGAGAAGGAGTGGACGGAATATCCGGTACTTCACTTCGATATGAGTACTGCCAAACATGCGGATAGTGAACAGTTGCTCCAAGAATTGAATCTGAAACTATATGGTTATGAGCAGATTTATGGACGGCTGGAGGAGGAGGTTAATCCCAATCAGCGTTTGATGGGACTGATAAAACGTGCTTATGAGCAAACCGGCAAGAAAGTGGTCGTGCTTATTGATGAATATGATGCTCCTCTGCTGGATGTGGTGCACGAATGGGAAAACCTGGATGTATTGCGTAATATCATGCGTAACTTCTACAGTCCGTTAAAAGCTTGTGATCCTTATTTGCGATATGTATTTTTGACTGGTATTACCAAATTCTCCCAACTAAGTATTTTTAGTGAGTTGAATAATATAAAGAATATTAGTATGGATGAGCCATACGCTGCTATCTGTGGAATTAGTGAAGATGAGATACGTTTGCAAATGAAGGATGATTTGGGAGAATTGGCAAAGAAATTGGAGATAACACCTGAAGAGGCTTTGATGAAACTGAAAGAAAATTATGATGGTTATCATTTCACATCTCCTTCGCCCGATATATATAATCCTTTCAGTTTGCTAAATGCTTTTGCTGATGGAAAATTTGGATCTTATTGGTTTGGTAGCGGTACTCCTACATATCTGATTAAGATGTTGAATAAATTCGGAGTGAAACCTTCCGAAATTGGATGTAAACAACTAAAGTCCTCAGCTTTCGATGCTCCTACTGAAACGATGACTGATGCAGTGCCTTTATTGTACCAAAGTGGGTATATCACTATTAAGGATTATAATAAGATGCTAGACCTTTATACGCTGGATATTCCCAATAAAGAAGTAAGGCTGGGACTTATGGAGAGCCTTCTTCCTTATTATGTAAATAACAAGACACCTGAAGCAACTACCATGGTGGCTTATCTTTTTTATGATATTCAGAATGGTGATATGGATGCTGCTTTACACCGTTTGCAGGAATTTCTGTCTACGATTCCCTACTGCGACAATACAAGGTTCGAAGGACACTATCAGCAGGTCTTTTATATCATATTCAGTTTGTTGGGGTATTATGTGGATGTGGAAGTTCGTACTCCTCGTGGACGGGTAGATATAGTACTTCGTACGAAGACTACATTGTATGTGATGGAACTGAAATTGGATAAAAGTGCGGGTGAAGCGATGGAGCAAATTGATTTGAAGAATTATCCGGAACGCTTTGCTTTATGTGGATTGCCTGTTGTAAAGGTGGCTGTCAGTTTTGATAGCGAACGGTGTACGATTGGGGACTGGAAGATTATAGGATGCTGATTATGTTGTTGATTTATAGTTTATTATATACTTAGGTAAATGAAAATAGCTCTGTAAGGGGCTTTTTTCTTTTCTATCCGGAATAAAAGTTTCACCTTTGCATTGTTGATCAACAAAAGGTGAATAAATAAACTTGAATTTAAATCTTTAAAAAAACGTAGTATGAGTGTAATTTACAAAGTCATTACGCGGCCAACAGATCCGCGTGTTCCCAATTCTCCTAAGAGATATTATCCGCATCTGATCACTTTAGGTCAGTCCGTCAACCTGAAATATATTGCACAGAAAATGCAGGATCGTTCTTCGCTGTCTATCGGTGACATCAAGAGTGTAATCCAGAATTTTGTGGAAAAAATGAAGGAGCAGTTGTTGGAAGGTAAGTCTGTGAATATCGAAGGTTTGGGTGTGTTTATGTTGACTGCCCGTTCGAAAGGTGCGGAGTTGGCGAAGGATATTAATGCTAAGAGTGTGGATAGTGTTCGTATCTTTTTCCAAGCTAATAAAGAGTTGCGTGTCACCAAAACTGCTACCCGTGCAGATGAGAAGTTAGATCTGATCAGTCTGGATGAATATCTGAAGAAAATTAGCGTTACTGTATCTCCGGAAGATCCCGAGAAACCGGATGAAGGCGAAGGTGGCGGAGATGAAGGTGGCGGTAGCGGAGAGGCACCGGATCCCGCAGCTTAATGTCTTGTTGATTAATAGCTGACGGTTAGAGTGTTCATTTAGTGTTTAATTAAAAAAGAGAAATGTCTATGAAAAAAACGTGGAGTATTATTTTGAAAGTGATTATTGCTGTTGCCGGTGCGATTGCCGGAGTGGTAGGTGTGCAGGCAGCAACCTTGTAATTGATTATCTTATAAATAGGTATATTTATGAATGAATAACAGGCGGGATTTTTCCCGCCTGTTTGTGTTTAGATATAATAAGAGGGTTGCTTTCTTGAAAAATGCTCTTTTTTGTTTTGTTTCATGCTATTTGTTAGGAGTATCGCTCTATATTTTAACAAAATAGAAATTATAATCAAACTCGTTGGCTGAATAGCGGATTTTATCTACCTTTGCATCTTAATTAAATGCGTCATTTTAAGCGAGAAAAAACATGATTCGAAAAATAATAAAAGCTCTTTGGATATTCTTGGCAGTCATAGTATTGGCTATTGTTATAGTCTTTGTCTCCATTTCAAAGGGTTGGATTGGCTATATGCCTCCTGTAGAGGAACTCGAGAACCCGAGCTATAAATTTGCAACAGAGATTTTTTCTGAAGATGAGAAAGTGCTTGGTACATGGTCTTACAGCAAGGAAAACCGGGTGTACACGGCTTACAAGGATTTGTCACCCAGTATTATCAATGCTCTTATTGCAACGGAAGATGTTCGTTTTGTCGAGCATTCGGGTATTGATGCCAAAGCGTTGTTCCGTGCGTTTGTGAAACGTGGTTTGATGTTTCAGAAAAATGCAGGTGGGGTAGTACCTTGTCACAACAGCTAGCTAAACAGTTGTTTACGGAAAATGTGGCTAGAAATACACTTCAACGTCTTTTCCAAAAACCGATTGAATGGGTGATTGCGGTGAAACTTGAACGTTACTACACCAAAGAGGAAATATTGAGTATGTATCTCAATAAATTTGATTTTCTGAATAATGCTGTTGGTATCAAAACTGCTGCATATACCTATTTTGGCTGTGAACCGAAGGACTTGAAGATTGAAGAAGCAGCTACATTGGTGGGTATGTGTAAGAATCCGTCACTTTACAATCCGGTTCGTTTCAACGAACGTTCCCGTGGCCGTCGTAATGTGGTGCTCGAGCAGATGCGTAAAGCCGGATATATCACAGATGCAGAATGTGATTCTTTGCAGGCTCTTCCGTTGAAACTGACTTACAATCGTGTTGACCATAAAGAGGGTCTGGCTACTTATTTCCGTGAATATCTCCGCGGCGTCATGACAGCACCGAAACCGGTAAGAAGTGATTATCGTGGTTGGCAAATGCAGAAATTCTATGAGGATTCTATCGCTTGGGAAACTAACCCGTTATATGGCTGGTGTGCGAAAAACAAGAAGAAAGACGGTACAAATTATAACATCTATACAGATGGATTGAAGATTTATACAACTATCAATTCACGTATGCAGCAGTATGCCGAAGATGCTGTAAAAGAGCATTTGGGTGATTATCTGCAACCTATATTCTTCAAAGAAAAAGAGGGAAGTAAGAATGCTCCGTATGCACGATCACTACCGGAAAAACGAGTGGAAGAGTTGTTGACGAAAGCAATGAAACAAACGGAACGTTATCGCCTCATGAAAGAGGCGGGAGCTTCGGAACAACAGATTCGTAAGGCGTTCGATACACCGGAAGAAATGACTGTCTTTTCCTGGAAGGGTGATAAAGATACGATTATGACACCGATGGATTCTATCCGCTACTACAAATCTTTCTTGCGGACGGGATTTATGTCAATGGATCCGGCAAACGGACACGTGAAGGCTTATGTGGGCGGACCGAATTATGTATATTTCCAATATGATATGGCGATGGTAGGACGTCGTCAGGTAGGTTCTACTATTAAGCCGTATTTATATACATTGGCAATGGAGAACGGATTTTCTCCTTGCGATCAGGCACGCCACGTAGAGCAAACTTTGATTGATGAGAATGGAACTCCCTGGACACCACGTAATGCAAATGATAAGCGTTATGGAGAAATGGTAACTCTGAAATGGGGATTGGCAAACTCCGATAACTGGATTTCTGCATATCTGATGGGTAAGTTGAATCCGTATGATTTGGTACGCCTGATCCATAGTTTCGGTGTACGTAATAAAGCAATTGATCCGGTGGTTTCACTTTGTCTGGGACCTTGCGAAATTTCTGTCGGTGAAATGGTAAGCGCATATACAGCTTTTGCCAATAAGGGGATTCGGGTAGCTCCATTATTCGTTACCCGCATTGAGGATAGTGATGGCAATGTCATTTCTACTTTTGCACCGCAAATGGAAGAAGTGATAAGCGCGTCGAGCACTTACAAAATGCTGGTTATGCTGCGTGCCGTTATCAACGAGGGAACGGGTGGACGTGTTCGTCGATATGGAATTACCGCTGATATGGGTGGAAAAACAGGAACGACCAATGATAACTCCGATGCCTGGTTTATGGGATTCACTCCTTCACTGGTATCCGGTTGTTGGGTAGGAGGGGACGAACGTGATATTCACTTCGGTAGAATGACCTATGGACAGGGGGCTGCTGCAGCTTTGCCTATCTGGGCAATGTATATGAAGAAAGTGTATGACGATCCGACCTTGGGATATGACCAGCAGGAGAGATTCAAACTCCCTGAAGGGTTTGACCCGTGTGCCGGTTCGGAAACTCCTGATGGCGAAGTGGAAGAAAGAGGACTGGACGATCTTTTCAATTAAAGAAGTGCACAAGTATATTGTTTGCATAGGGAGTAATTACAACAGGAAAGAGAACTTGACTTTTGCCAGGCAGAAGCTGACAGAATCGTTCTCTTCTATATGTTTTGCTCCCGAACTGGAAACTAAACCTTTGTTTTTTAAGAATCGGCCTTGTTTTCCAACCAAGTGGTTCTGTTCTTTTCCGATAAGGATGAAGAGGTGGTGAGGAAAACGCTGAAAGATATAGAACGGAGGTCCGGACGTCGTCCGGAGGATAAGAAAGAGGAGAAGGTTTGTCTGGATATTGACATGCTTTTATATGATAACAAAATATTAAAACCGGAGGATTGGCAAAGGGGATATATACAACAGTCATTATCTGCTTTCCATTCTTCATTATTTATTAAGTAGATGAAATTTCTTGGAATTATACCTGCCCGTTATGCATCCACTCGTTTTCCTGCGAAACCGTTGGCTATGTTGGGCGGAAAAACAGTCATACAACGCGTATACGAACAAGTGGCAGGCGTTTTGGATGACGCTTATGTAGCTACGGATGATGAACGCATTGAAGCTGCTGTTAAGGCGTTCGGGGGAAAGGTTGTGATGACTTCCGTTCACCACAAAAGTGGTACGGATCGTTGTTATGAAGCCTGTACCAAGATTGGAGGTGATTTTGACGTCGTAGTGAATATACAAGGAGATGAACCTTTTATTCAGCCTTCACAACTGGATGCGGTAAAGGCTTGTTTCGATGATGCAACCACGCAGATTGCTACGTTGGTGAAGCCTTTTACTGCTGATGAACCGTTTGCCGTACTGGAAAACGTGAATTCACCGAAAGTGGTAGTCAACAAGAACTGGAATGCACTTTATTTTAGCCGTTCTATCATTCCTTATCAGCGGAATGCCGAGAAACAGGACTGGTTGAAGGGACATACCTACTACAAGCACATCGGATTGTATGCTTATCGTACAGAGGTGCTGAAAGAGATTACCATGCTTCCACAGTCTTCTTTGGAACTGGTCGAATCTTTGGAGCAGCTTCGCTGGCTGGAGAACGGATACAAAATAAAGGTAGGTATCAGTGAAGTGGAAACTATTGGAATTGATACCCCGCAAGACTTGGAACGGGCAGAAGAATTTTTGAAGAATAGAATCTAATCTTATGGATCGTACGATACAACCTGAAATACAAACCCTGAAAAATTTTCGTATACTTCCTCCCGTTCGAATGACGTTGCCAAACGGTATTCCGTTGACTGTTATTAATGCGGGTGAACAGGAAGTGGTACGCATAGATGTACTTTTTGCTGGGGCGCTGGCAACAGTCGCAGAAGTTGCAGGCTCTGTTTACGAACCGGATGCTACGCGAAGGCACGAAAAAATATACGGCTGCCACCATTGCCGAGAAACTGGATTACTACGGCTCATGGCTCGAATTGTCCAGTTCGTCGGAATATGCATATATCACTGTTTATTCGTTGAATAAGTATTTGGCGAAAACATTGGAGGTGGTGGAATCTATGATTAAAGAACCGCTTTTCCCGGAGAAGGAATTGCATACTATCCTTGATACCAATATCCAACAATATCTGGTCAATACTTCCAAAGTTGATTTTCTGGCACACCGCAGTCTGTTACAGTCGCTTTATGGCGAACAGCATCCATGTGGCAGAATAGTGGTGGAGGAGGATTATCATGCCATCACTCCGGAAGTGCTCCGTGAATTTTATGAACGGTATTACCATTCGGGTAATTGTTCTATATTCTTGTCCGGCAAGGTGACAGAGGATATTATCAGCCGGGTGACAGATACATTCGGCACTTCTTTCGGCCAGCATCAGCAGCAGGTGTCGAGATTAAGTTTTCCTTTTACTGCTGTTCCCGGAAAGAGAATTTTTACAGAGCGTGAAGACGCCATGCAGAGTGCTGTGAAGATGGGATATACGACCATTACTCGTAATCATCCTGATTATTTGAAACTTCGGGTATTGATGACTTTATTCGGAGGTTATTTCGGCAGTCGGCTGATGTCTAATATTCGTGAAGAGAAGGGATATACTTATGGTATTTCGGCAGGAATCATGTTTTATCCGGATAGCGGACTATTGGCTATCTCGACAGAAACGGATAATGAATATGTGGAACCGTTGATACAGGAAGTGTATCATGAAATAGACCGCCTGCATCAGGAACCTGTGTCAGCCGAAGAATTGACTATTGTACGCAACTATATGTTGGGAGAAATGTGTCGTAGTTATGAGTCGCCTTTCTCACTTTCGGATGCGTGGATCTTCATAGCTACTTCCGGTCTGGATGATGACTACTTTTCACGTTCTCTGCTGGCTGTGAATGAGGTTACTCCGATGGAAATACAAGATTTGGCACAGCGCTATTTGTGCAAAGAGACATTAAAAGAGGTCATTGCAGGTAAAAAGTTGTCATAATTTGCTTTCCGAAAGTGGGCTGTTTGGGATAGAAATTGTATCTTTGTCCAAATTGTAATTCTAAAATGAGTAACGACTAAAACCAATGAGGAAATATCTATATACTACACTTTTGCTGGCTCTTCTTGCACAAGAGGGAGTGATGGCACAAGAAAATGAAGGAAAAAAAGGCGGATTTTTCGGAAAAATTAAAGATACATTCTCCACTGAAATAAAGATTGGCAACTATACTTTTAAGGATGGCAGTGTCTATACGGGAGAAATGAAAGGACGAAAACCGAATGGAAAAGGGAAAAACAGTCTTTAAAAACGGTGATGTCTTTGAAGGAGAATATGTGAAGGGAAAACGTGAAGGATATGGAATTTATATGTTTCCCGACGGAGAAAAATACGAAGGACAGTGGTTCAGGACCAGCAGCACGGAAAAGGTATCTATTATTTTATGAATAATAACCGTTACGACGGTATGTGGTATCAGGATTATCAGCATGGTGAAGGAACAATGTATTATCATAACGGTGATTTGTATGTAGGTAAATGGGTGAATGATAAGCGTGAAGGCGAAGGTACATACACTTGGGCGAATGGTGCCAAATATACCGGTCACTGGAAAAATGATAAGAAGAACGGCAAAGGCATCATGAACTGGGACGACGGCTGTAAGTATGAAGGTGACTGGAAAGATGATGTCCGTCACGGAAAAGGGCGTATTTGAATATACCAATGGAGATAAATACGACGGTGACTGGGCGGATGATATTCAACACGGAAGAGGTACATACTACTTCCACACGGGCGATCGTTATGAAGGTTCTTATCTCTTAGGTGAACGCACCGGTGAAGGGGTTTATTATCATGCTAACGGTGACAAATATGTAGGTAATTTCAAAAATGGCATGCAAGACGGAAAAGGTACTTTTACCTGGGCGAATGGTGCTGTGTACGAAGGAAGCTGGAAAAACAATAAACGTGATGGCAGAGGAGTTTATAAATGGAGCAATGGCGATGTTTATGACGGTGACTGGAAAGACAACCGTCCCAATGGACAGGGTACTTTGAAAACCGTTGCTGGTATGCAATATAAAGGTGGCTTTATTGACGGATTGGAAGATGGACAGGGCGTACAAATCGACAAAGATGGTAATCGCTTCGAGGGCTTTTTCAAACAAGGAAAGAAAAATGGTCCTTTTGTGGAAACAGATAAAGATGGGAAGGTGATTAAAAAAGGAACCTATAAATTCGGAAGACTTCAATAGATGATAAATGGTAGTGGGCTGCGCATTGCGTGGCCTATTTTTTTGCATATATGTACCAGGTGATGGAATAATGATAATTGGTATGGACAAAGAAAAATGGATAATAACCCAAAGCGGTCATTATCCATTTTATAATTTCCTGTTGAAAGTAACTTCAACTATCATTTATCACTTGTCATCTGTTAAATGATGTATTGTGAACTGATAGATTCGTTATTCATCACTCGTTTGATTGTTTCAGCAAACATATCGGCAATACTCAACTGTTTTACTTTCGGGCATTTCTTTGCGTAAGGGATGCTGTCGGTAAATACCATTTCTGTCAGACCGGACTCTTGTACACGGAAAGAAGCCGGATCAGACATTACGCAGTGGCTGGCGATGGCACGTACTGATTTGGCACCGGCATCCAGCATAATGTTGGCTGCTTTGGTGATTGTTCCTGCTGTGTCAACTATATCGTCGATCAGTACGACGTTTTTACCTTCTACGTCACCGATGATTTGCATAGATGCTACTTCATTGGCTTTTTCGCGTGATTTGTTGCAGAGTACCAATGGTACACCGAGGTATTTGGAGAAAGTGCTGGCGCGTTTTGAACCTCCTACATCCGGTGTAGCAATAACCAGATTTTCCAGTTGCAATGACTGGATATAAGGAAGGAATACTGCTGATGCGTACAGGTGATCTACCGGGATATTGAAGAATCCCTGAATCTGGTCTGCATGCAAATCCATGGTAATCAGACGGTCGATACCTGCAACAGAAAGCAGGTCGGCTACCAACTTAGCGCCGATAGATACACGGGGTTTGTCTTTTCTATCCTGACGTGCCCATCCGAAATAGGGGACTACAGCTACAATACTCTTTGCAGACGCACGTTTTGCAGCATCGATCATCAAGAGAAGTTCCATCAGGTTGTCTGAGTTAGGGAAAGTGGATTGAACCAGGAATACATGTGCGCCACGAATTGACTCCTCATATGAAACTGCAAATTCGCCATCGGCAAAATGGGTAATGTTCATATTTCCCAGAGGACAATCCAGGCTTGCGCAGATTTTTTCTGCCAGATATCTCGAGTTCGTTCCCGAGAATACCATAAAGGGTGCTTTTTCGCTCATTTTGTAATAGATGTTACCTATTTGTTAATTTGCCTGCAAAGGTAGGAATTTCTCTTATTATTTAGAAGGACTTATTGTATAAAAAATATTTTTCTCTCCAACTTATCGGAAATATTTGTAGATTTGCTTTCTGAAAACAGTTAATAGTCAAAAATGAGTTCACGCTTTCCTTTATATATAATAGGTATAGTGTTGTTTGCCTCTTTTTTCGTGCACTGATATGGTGCCGACCAAAGAGGTGCGCCTGATTGATTCATTAAACGGGAAAGCGTATACTTATCGTTATCGAAGCCTGGATTCTTCTTATAAATATGCCAATGAAGCCTATAGACAGGTGAATTTCTACAAGTCGGGGAAAGCGGAAGCATCCAACAACCTGGGGTTCTGTGCTTTTATGGCTATGGACTTTGACCGGGCGGAAGCGTTGCATAAGGAAGTATATAAACTGACTAAAAATGAACTCGAACTGTTGATTGCCGACATCGGACTGATGAAAATCTGTCAGCGGACGGCTATGAACAAAGAATTTTATGATTATCGTAATAGTGCGCTCAAGCGCATGAAACGTATTCGTGAAGAGAGTGATTTGTTTGCCGACCGTCACGAGGCACTACGGCTGGATTATGCATTCACCGAATTTTTCATCGTTTCTTCTATTTATTATTACTATCTGCAGCAACGGCAGGAGGCCATCACATCTCTTAACCGGATTCCGGAAGATGAAGCTTTGACAGATACTAATCAGTTGCTTTATTATCATTATATTAAAGGTTCGGCCTCGTTGGTGGAAGCAACCAAGCCGGAAGACCGGAAAATGCGTGAGTTCGACCAACTTTATATTACCTGGCGGACAGCTGTTCAGACTAATCATCCTTATTTCGAAGGAAATGGTCTGCAAGGATTGGCTAATCTGATGGTTTCACCTAATAATTTCGAACTTTTTCGGACGAGAAGGGGATATGCGCTGGATCAGTTTGGGTTTCCCGTAGATTCGCTTTTGCCTTTGCGAATGGCACAGCGTGCGCTTGAAAAATTTCGTGAGTACAATGATTTGTATCAGATTGCCGGTGCGTATGTGTCTATCGGTAAATATATGAATGAGCACGGACGTTATACGGAGGCATTGGATACGCTTGCAAAAGCGTTGGATTGTGTGAATCAACATCACATGCTCTATTATCACCATGCGGCGGATACATTGGATAAACTACATGTTTTTGTAGAAGGAGATACGACTTATACCGGGGTTCCATGGATCATGCAGGAAGATGTGAGAACGGTACCTGAATGGATCTCAAGGATTCGGGAGCAATTGAGTGTGTCGTATGCGGGGCTCGGGATGAAGTATGCTTCTGATTACAACCGGAATATATATTTGGATATTTTAAATTATACCCGTCGATAAGGAGTTGGAGAGCCGCTATCTTTCATTGGAAGCCGATTCACGACAAATGACGCTTGTACTTTCTTTGGTTATTGTCGGACTTGTATTGGTGGTTATTCTTTGGTGGTTTTTCAATAAACGGTCTAAAATAAGGAATCAGGTAGACGTGGAGCGTCTGCAACGGATTCTGACTCTTTGCCGGGATATAACTTCGTCCATTCCGATGAATGTTCCATTAATTCAACAAGGTATCGATCAATTATTTGGGAAAGGACGTCTTCAACTGGAAATTCCGGAGGAAGGAAAAGCGGCACTGGTTCCTCTGCATCGGTTGAACCGTGATGAAAAAGCATTGGTGCATGTGCTTGAACCGTATATTGTTTGGGCTGCGGACAATGAGCAGATGGTGGAAGCGTTGAGTGACGAGCGGATGCAGTTGGAAAAGCAACGGTATGTTTACGAACAACATATTGCGGGAAATAAACGTCAGAATCTTATAAAGAAGGCTTGTCTGGCCATTGTCAATGGTATTAATCCTTATATTGACCGTATCTTGAACGAAGTGCATAAGTTGACGGAGCGGGGGTATATTGATAATGCGAAGATTAAGAAAGAGAAGTATCAATACATTGATGAGCTGGTAACTACGATTAATGAGTACAACGATATTCTGGCTCTTTGGATTAAGATGAAGCAAGGAACGCTTAGCCTGAATATTGAAACTTTCAGTCTCAATGAACTGTTTGAGCTGCTAGGCAAGGGAAGACGTGCTTTTGAAATGAAAAATCAGAAGTTGGAAATTGAACCGACTACGGTTATGGTGAAGGCCGACCGGGCACTAACTTTGTTTATGATTAATACGCTGGCGGAAAATGCCCGTAAATATACTCCGGAAGGAGGAACAATTAAAGTGTATGCCCGTACTACGGAGGATGCGTATGTCGAGATCTCTGTGGAGGATAACGGAAGAGGTATTTCCGAAGAGGATGTGGCGCATATCATTGGTGAGAAGGTGTATGATTCCCGTGTGATTGGAATGAAGAATGCAGCCGATCCGGAAGTGTTGAAAGAAAACAAAGGTAGTGGTTTCGGATTGATGAATTGTAAGGGAATCATTGAGAAGTATAAGAAAACGAATGATTTATTCCGGGGATGCGTTTTTGATGTGGAGAGTGAACTGGGGAAGGGAAGCCGTTTTTATTTTCGTTTGCCTTCGGGAGTGCGTAAAGCAATGGGGGTATTGTTGCTTTGCTTGTTGCTTCCGTTGGGGATGGTTTCTTGTCTGCATGATCCGATTCCTCCCATGTTGCAGGATGGCGATTCGATTGTAGTAGTTATGGATTCTGCGTATGAGGATTTGCTGGATGTAGCGTCGGATTATGCGAATGCTGCCTATTTTGCTAATGTGGATGAAAATTATGAGTTGGCTTTGCAATATATAGATTCTGCGATGCTTTTTCTGAATGAGCATTATGAAAAATATGCGCGTCCGGATCGCCCACATCGGTATATGAAGCTGGTAGGTGAGGGAACGCCTGCTGAAATCAGTTGGTGGAACGAACTGTTTGATTCGGATTATCATGTAATTCTGGATATCAGGAATGAGGCGGCAGTTGCTTTTCTGGCTTTGAAACAGTTGGATGCTTATAGTTATAATAATTCGGCATTTACAGATTTGTATAAGTTACAGGGAGAGGATCAAACCCTCGAAGCATATTGCCGGCAGTTGGAGCGTTCGAATACCAATAAGACGGTAGGAATTATTTTATGCTTTGTTTTATTGATTGTTTCGTTGGTTGGATATTATTTTCTGTACATGAGAAAACGTTTGCAGAATCGTTTGAATCTCGAACAGGTACTTGAGATTAACCAGAAGGTGTTTGCTGCATCTTTGGTGAGACCGCAGGAACAGGAAAATGCAGAGGCACTTCAACGAGAAGAGAGTACGCTTAAAGAAATTCCGCAGCGGATTGTGGATGAAGCATTCGGTTCGGTAAATGAATTACTGACGATTGACCGGATGGGCATTGCCGTTTATAATGAAACGACGCATCGGCTGGAATATGCTTCTCGTCCCGGACAGGAAATGCCGGAGATGGTAGAGCAGTGTTTTAGTGCCGGAGAATATCTTTCTGAGCAGCATCTTCAGGCAATTCCGCTGATGGTGGAAGCAGGGAGGTGAGCATCAATGTGTCGGTGTGCTTTATCTGGAGCGCAGAGAAGGAACGGAACAGGAGACGGATCGACTGCTTTTTGAACTGGTAGCTCGTTATGTGGCTATTGTCGTGTTTAACGCAGTGGTGAAGCTGGCTACAAAATACCGGGATATTGAGTCGGCACATGAAGAAACACGTCGGGCTTCCTGGGAAGATAGCATGTTGCATGTTCAGAATATGGTACTTGACAACTGTCTGTCGACGATTAAACATGAGACGATTTATTATCCGAATAAAATCAAACAGATTGTAGGGCGGTTGAATACGCAGAAGCTTCCGGAAACGGAGGAGCGTGAAGCAGTGGAGACTATGACGGAATTGATCGAATATTATAAGGATTTTTACGATTTTGAGTTCGTGCGCTTCTCGTCAATTGGAGGAAGTCACTTTCCGACGTACTGTGATTCCGGTGCAGGAACTTTTGGATGCTGCCGGAAAATATTTCAAGAAGTTGATGAAGAATCGGCCGGAGAGGATAGAATTGGAAATAGAGTCGATGGAGGCGAAGGTGATAGGAGACGTGAATCAGTTGCGTTTTCTATTGGAAAATTTGATTGATGAAGCATTGACTGTGCGTGAAGATGGAGTGATACGTCTGCAAGCGCGCAAGGATAATGAATATATTCGTTTCCTCTTTACGGATACGAGACGTGAGAAGAGTGTGGAAGAGTTGAATCAACTATTTTATCCGAATCTGGCACGTATGACTTCCGGTGAAAAAGGGGAGTTGAGGGGAACGGAATATCTGGTATGCAAGCAGATTATCCGCGATCACGACGAATTTGCGGGACGTAGGGGATGCCGTATCAATGCCGAGCCGGCTGAAGGCGGCGGGTTTACGGTTTATTTCACTATTCCGCGCCGATAAAAGGAAAACACATAAAAGTTATTAGATAAGGAACATGGAAGAACAGAAGTTTAAAGTTATTATTGTAGAGGATGTAAAACTGGAGTTGAAAGGGACAGAAGAAATATTCCGTCATGAAATACCGAATGCAGAAGTAATCGGCACGGCAATGACGGAAAGTGAGTTTTGGCCGTTGATGGAGGCCCAGCTTCCCGATCTGGTATTGTTGGACTTAGGACTAGGAGGTTCTACGACCATTGGTGTTGATATTTGCAAGAATATATTCAAACGTTACAAAGGAGTTCGGGTATTGATCTTCACGGGTGAGATTCTGAACGAAAAGTTGTGGGTGGACGTATTGAATGCCGGTGCCGATGGAATCATCCTCAAAACGGGTGAGCTACTGACGAAAACAGATGTACAGGCTGTGATGGATGGAAAGAAATTGGTATTTAACTATCCGATTCTGGAAAAGATTGTAGATCGTTTCAAGAAATCTGTAGCCAACGATGCCAAGCGTCAGGAGGCTGTCATCAGTTATGATATTGATGAATACGATGAACGTTTTCTCCGCCATCTGGCTTTGGGTTATACGAAAGAGATGATTGCCAATCTGAAAGGAATGCCTTTTGGTGTGAAATCATTGGAGAAACGGCAGAATGATCTTATCGGACGTCTTTTTCCGAATGGTGAACGGGTGGGAGTGAATGCTACCCGGTTGGCAGTACGTGCATTGGAATTGCGTATTATTGATCTGGATAATCTGGAGCCTGACGAGGAGTAGTTGCTAAAGCAAACGAAAAATAATCCCGGAAAATGATGAAGAATAAATGGCGTATGCCCCATCCCGCTACGATGTTCCTTCTGCTAACAATGGCAGTGGTCTTTCTTTCATGGATATGTGATATCTATGGGTTGAAAGTGACATTGCCACAAACAGGTGAGGACATCCGTGTACAAAGCCTGTTGAGTCCCGAAGGAATCCGTTGGTGGTTGCGGAACGCTATTAAGAATTTCACGGGCTTTGCTCCGTTAGGCATGGTGATAATTGCTATGTTTGGATTGGGAGTGGCACAACATTCCGGTTTTATTGATGCATGTATCCGCATGGGGGTGGGAAACCGACAGGAAAAGAGGAAGATCGTCTTGTGGGTGATTGTACTTGGCTTGTTGTCGAATGCCATTGGTGATGGTGGATATATCATTTTATTGCCTATTGCTGCTATGCTGTTTCAATGGGTGGGGCTTCATCCGATTGCAGGGATTGTTACGGCTTATGTTTCCGTTGCGTGCGGGTATAGTGCTAATATTGTATTGAGTACGATGGACCCGTTGTTGGCGCATACCACGCAAGAGGCTGCACTGGCACAAACGGGTTATCAGGGGAATACAGAACCTCTTTGCAATTACTTTTTTATGAGTGCTTCAACGGTGGTACCATTACGGCTATTGTGTATTGGATTACTCAAAATGGCTTCTTCCTACGTTAGGTAAGTATGAAGGCAGTATGAAGGTGGTGGCTTACCATCCTCTGTCTCGTAAAGAGCGGCGTGCCATTATGATTTCCATTGTTGTGGCAGCTATCTATGTGGCTCTTATCTTGTGGCTTACTTTTTCTTCTTATGGAATTTTGCGGGGTGTGAATGGTGGTTTGATGCATTCGCCTTTTATTGCCGGTATTTTGTTTTTGCTTTCTTTGGGAGCAGGTATTACGGGAATGGCTTATGGATTCAGTTCCGGACGGTATCGCACTGACAATGATGTGATTGAAGGACTTACGCAGCCAATGAAGCTTCTTGGAGTGTATTTCGTTATCGCTTTCTTCGCTGCGCAGATGTTTGCCTGTTTTGAATATTCCCATCTGGATAAATGTCTGGCGATTATGGGGGCTGACTTGCTTTCTTCGTTTGAACCGGCTCCTTTGTCTGCTCTTGTTCTGTTTATTCTGTTTACGGCATTGATAAATCTGATTATGGTATCTGCTACCTCCAAATGGGCTTTTATGTCTTTTATCTTTATCCCGATGTTTGCACAGATGGGAATTGCTCCGGATATAGCACAATGTGCTTTCCGTATCGGAGATAGTTCGACGAATGCCATTACTCCTTTCTTATTCTATATGCCGCTGGTGTTGACGTATATGCGGCAATATGATAAGCAGATTACGTATGGTTCATTGCTGAAATATACTTGGAGATATTCATTAGGCATCCTGGTTGTCTGGACATTGCTGTTTATCGTATGGTATCTGTTGAAGATACCGATGGGATTGTAGGGTTAAGGAATGATTGCCGGGCTCCGGTTTATCTGATTGGAATTTTGTTTTTCTGAATTAATCGCTATATTTGCACCGTTCCTTAAAGAAAGACAACGAATGAATCTACCAGAAATCTCTGAAAATCTAATTGAACAGTTAAATCACGGTAATACAAAAGCATTTGATAAAATCTATCATACCTACTACCTTTATTTGTGTGCGATAGCTGTTTATTATGTACATGACAAGAGGGTGGCAGGGGAGATTGTGAATGATGTCTTTGTCGCTTTTTGGCAGAATCGCCACCATATCACTCACCCGGCTCTTCCGTACTTGCGGCGTGCTATTCAAAACGCAAGTATTAGTTATCTGCGTTCTTCCTACTTCAACGAAAAACAGATGACGGAACAGATGGAAGAAATCTGGGCTTTTCTCGAAAATCATATTCTTTCTTCCGATAATCCTTTGCAGGCATTGGAGCATAGCGAAATGAATACCATCATCATGAAGAAGGTGGAGGAATTGCCAGCCAAATGCCGTGCCATATTTAAAGCAAGTTTGTATGAGGGTAAGACATACAGTGAAATTGCCAAGGAGCAGAATATTAATGTGACCACTGTAAGAGTACAGATGAAAATAGCATTGACTAAGCTACGCGAATCACTGGGTACACCTTATATGATAGCTATTTTGATGTTTCTCTAAAAAAAATCGCTTTTCTTTTAAACGTTTCTTTTTTTATTGCGTATCTAGTTATATACACCCATAGAAAAAGTACGTTTATGAATGACTCTTATCATATAGAAGAATTGGAAATCCGGATAAGCAACTATCTGTCCGGTAACTGCACCGAAGAAGAGAAAGAAGCTCTGTTCGCTTATCTGGCTTCCAATGAAGATGCAGCTAAAATTTTCCGGGAGATGTCCGCAGTATGGGCTGTTTCTTCTGTGCCTGCATTTGCCAAAGTAGAGGATGCTAATTTATCACAGATAAAAGAAAAAATAGCCGCTGCTGAGATGAAACCTGTCCGTTCGCGGAAGATAGTTCCTGTGTGGCTGAAGGTAGCTGCTGCAATTATTTTGTTGTTGGGCTGTAATTACTTCTGGTACACTTATACTGAAAATCTTACGGAAGTATATACGAATGCGGATTTTCCTTATGAAATTAAAGTGCCAGCTGGTTCGCGGACGAATATTGTGCTTCCGGATGGAACAGAGGTTTCATTGAATGCGGGTTCTGTGTTACGTTATTGCCGTGGGTTCGGTATTCGTGAACGTGATGTTACGCTTGATGGCGAAGGATATTTCAAGGTGGCGAAAAATGAGAAGATTCCTTTCTTTGTAAATACGAATGGTGTACAGGTAAAGGTGGTAGGGACTGTTTTTAATGTACGCGCTTATGATGACGATAATTATGTAATGGTATCTTTGTTGGAAGGTCGTGTCAATTTAGCCACTTTGTCCGGTTCGGTAATGAAACTATTCCCTAGCGAACAGGCTTTTTACGATAAGAATACGGGCCGCATGGAGAAAATGAAATCAAATGCTAGTTCTGCCTGTGACTGGTTGGATGGTGGCCTGACATTTGAAGATGCTCCGTTTGCCGACATCGCACACCGTCTGGAGCGCAAATTCCAGGTGAAGATCAGTTTAGAGAGTGAACGTCTGAAAGCGGAACGCTTTTCCGGATGTTTCAATAGTAATCAAAGTATCAATGATATATTGGGAGAAATCAACGTTGAGAAGCAATATACATGGAAAGTTAGTGGAGACACTATCTTTATAACTGACAAGAAAAAGGAGGTAAAATAAGAAAAAGTAAAGTATGATTGGGAACTTAGTCGATAGATATATCGGCGGTTCAGCGTTGTATAGAAAGATATTATGTTAACCTTTAATAGTGAAAAATATGAGATTAATAGTAAAAAGAATATTATTAATGCTTCTGCTTTTGTCTGTAGGAAACGTTTTGACTGGTGGTTTCCAGCTATCGGCACAGGAACAAAGTAAGCGATTCAGTGTGAAAGTAGATAATATTACTTTGAAAGAAGCCATTGAAGTAATAAAGAAGCAAGGCAATTACTCTTTCCTGATTCGTAATAATGACATTGATTTGAATAGGAAAGTCTCTGTGAATATAAATAACGGTACTATTAATGATGTGATGGGACAATTGCTGGCCGGTACGGACGTCAGTTATGAAGTGAACGGACCCCGGGTGATTATGTTCCATGCAGTGACACCGCAGAAAGAACAGGAAAAAGCGTTTGTCTTAAAAGGTAGAATCACTGATCCTACAGGTGAAGGGGTGATTGGGGCAAATGTGAAAGTGGTCGATTCTACGGAAGGTACCATTACGGATATGGATGGCAATTTTTCTTTGATGGTTACTCCGAATGCCCGTTTATCCATATCGTATATCGGCTATGCCACACAGGAAGTGGTGGTGAAAGATCAACGTCCTCTCAATGTAACTTTGAAAGAAGATACTCGGTTAATAGACGAAGTAGTAGTTGTTGGTTACGGCGTACAAAAGAAAGCGAACCTGACAGGTGCGGTGAGCAGTGTGAAGATGGATGATGTTTTAGGTGATCGTCCGGTGGTGTCTGTGAGTGACGCTTTAAAAGGGGCAATGCCCGGCTTGCAGATTACAGGTAATTCAGGAAGACCCGGTGAAGAAATGAGTTTCAACATTCGTGGTGTCAACAGTCTGGATAAGAATGGGAAACCGCTGGTGCTGGTGGATAACGTGGAGATGGATATTAATATGCTCGATCCGAACGATATTGAATCGGTGACTGTTTTGAAGGATGCCGCATCTTCTGCTATTTATGGAGCACGGGCAGCTTTCGGTGTGATTTTGATTACTACAAAGAAAGGCTCGGATGCAACTAAACTCTCTATTAATTATTCTAATAACTTCTCTTTTAGCAGACCTGCCAATATGCCTCATAAGGCTACTCCGCTCCAAACGGTACAAGCTTATAAGGACATGGGGACAATCAATTATCAAAGTGGTCAGAACGTAGATACCTGGTTGGGACTTTTGAAGGAATATAATGCTAATCCGTCTGCATATCCGGATGGTTATGCAATGGTGGACGGGCTACGCTACAGCTTGGCAGAGACTGATCTTTTCGATGATATGATGGAGACTGGTTTCCAACAAACTCATAATATCTCGGTAGGTGGCGGTACGAAAGATATTTCTTATCGTTTCTCCTTCGGTATGGTGAATGAAAATGGGGTACTGGCTTCGGATAAAGATACGTACAAGCGTTACAACGTGTCTTCTTATCTCCGCTCGGATGTGTTTTCATGGATTACTCCGGAATTGGATATTAAATATACGAACTCGAACTCTTCATTGCCGGAAACTTCCGGAGGATATGGTATATGGGGAGCAGCAGTCGCATTCCCTTCTTATTTCCCTACTGGAACAATGAATATTGACGGCGAAGAATTACAGATCAATACTCCTCGTAACTTGATTGATCTGGCATATCCGACAACTATTCAAAAGAATAATCTTCGTATTTTCGGAAAGGTTACGATCAGTCCTTTGAAGAATGTGAAGTTGATTGGTGAGTATACATTCAATCATCTAAGTAACGAGAAAACGAAATTTGAGAAGAAGTTCTATTATGCACATGGAGGTAACTTTGTGAAAGAGGTTTCCACTGCCAATTCCAAGTATGAATATTCCAATGGTATTACGGATTATAATGCATTGAACTTCTATGCTAACTATAACAACTCATGGGGCAAACATGATGTAACGGTGATGGGAGGTTTCAATCAGGAGAGTAGTGACTATCGTTATGCAGAGATGTCGCGTATGAATATGATTAATGAAGATCTGCCGTCTATTTCGCAGTCGACAGGTGATTATTTTGCTAAGGACAAATTTGAACGTTATACGGTAAGAGGGTTGTTCTATCGCATCAACTATTCGTTTGCCGGCAAGTATTTGCTTGAAACGAACGGACGTTATGACGGTTCTTCCAAATTCCCGAAGAATAGCCGTTTCGGTTTCTTCCCTTCGGTTTCCGCCGGATGGCGTATCAGCGAGGAAGCGTTTATGAAACCTTTGAACTCTGTTCTTTCGAACTTGAAATTGCGTGGTTCTTGGGGTAATATTGGAAATCAGAGCATCACTCCTTACGCATATATTCCCGGTATGGATGCGGAACAGGCTTATTGACTGTTTCCGGTATTAAAGTTACTACTTTGAAACCAGCTGCTTTGGTTAGCAATAGCTTTACTTGGGAAAAAGTAACGACAATTGATGTCGGATTCGATCTTGGGCTATTGGATAACAGATTGAATATGGTGTTCGACTGGTATCGTAGAGATACTAAGGGTATGCTTGTCCGGGCTCTGAACTTCCGTGTATTAGGTGCAAGTGCCCCTTTACAGAACACGGCTGACCTTCGTTCTAAAGGTTGGGAAATCTCGGTTGACTGGAACGATCAGATCGGAAAAGTGAAATATAGCATAGGCTTTAATCTTTACGATGCGAAACAAAGATTACTAAATACAACAACGAAACAGGACTGTTTGGCAAGGACAAGAACGATAATTAAACATATCGCGTAGGAATGGAACTGGGTGAAATTTGGGGTATGTGACCGATCGTTTGTACACAGTAGATGATTTCGATGCCGATGGCAAGCTGAAACCGGTATTGCTAAAGTGGAAGGTTATAATCCGAATCCGGAGATATATTATATAAGGACTTGATGGTAATGATATTATCAACAGTGGTACCAGTACAACGAAAGATCCGGGCGACCGTAAGATCATCGGTAATAGTACCCGTCGTTATCAGTATGGTATTCATGGTAGTGCAAGTTGGAACGGTTTTTCTGTCATTCTTGCTACAAGGAGTTGGTAAACGAGATTTGTGGGTGATGAACGATCTGTTTTATCCGCATTATGATGCTTGGACTACCGTTTATGATTCACAGTTGAATTATTGACTCCGAAAATACGAATAGTTACTCCGTATTTATGAGAAAGTACTGGAAATACAGATGCCAATACACGTACAAACTCGTTATCTACAGGATGGATCGTATTTAAGCATTCGTAATATAACGCTTCTATAATTTCCGTCTAAGTGGATGAGTAAGATTGGAGTTAATAATCTGGCTGTGTTCTTCAGTGGTGAGAATCTTTATACATTCGATCATTTGCCGAAGGGACTTGATCCGGAACGTTCTGTCACGGATGATTTAGGACAACGTGGTTTTACCTATCCGTATATGAGACAGTATTCGTTCGGTATAAACCTTTCATTCTGATTGTTTCACTATTTAAAAGAGTAATTGTTATGAAGAAATATATACTGGGTACGGGCATTAGTCTCTGTTTGCTGATGTCGTCTTGTCTAAATGACGAATTTCTGGAGGTTTATCCCAAAGGACAGCAAACAGAAGCATCGGTCTTACTACCTATGACAACTTTAAAACGTATACATGGGGATTGTATAATGTATTCTTCGGATATACGTATGATACAGGGCAAACGGATGAAATTTTCCGTGGTGATTTTGAATCGGATAACATGATAAAAGGATTGGATGGATATGAAGGTCAGTGGGCATATCGCAAAGCAAAGGCTACGGATGAGTCTAAAGATTGGGATTATGATTATATCCGTCGTGTTAACCTCGATGCTCGATAATATTGATCATTCGGAAATGAGTGAAACCGAGAGGGAGCATTGGAGAAGTGTGGATATTTCTTCCGTTCTTATAAATACTTTCAGATGCTTTCTAAATTTGGTGATATTCCTTGGGTAGAGCATGCTTTGACTGAGGAAAGTCCCGAGCTTTATGGAAAACGTGATAGTCGTGACTTGGTGGCTTCCAATATTCTGTCTAATTTGAAATATGCGGAAACACATATTGGCAGTAATATCGAAGCGGATGGGAAAAATACAATTAATATGTATGTGGTGAAAGCTCTTATTTCCCGTTTTGCTTTATTTGAAGGAACTTGGAGAAAATATCATGGTTTGTCGGGAGCGGATACTTATCTGGAAGAATGTGCCCGTGCTTCTGAAGAGGTGATTAAGCAACATCCGAATGTGCATCCTAAATATGATGAGTTGTTTAATTCGGAAACACTGGATGGGGTGACAGGTATTCTTTGTATAAGGCTTATGAAACCGGACAGTTAATGCATGGTTTGACCCGTATGGTGCGTACAGGTGAATCTTATATTGAGGCAACGAAAGACGCGGTAGACAGTTATCTTTGTACGGATGGACGACCGGTTAGCACGACGACTAGCCGTTATGGGGGTGATAAGAATATGTATGGACAATTCCGTGATCGTGATTACCGGTTGTATTTGACGATCTGTCCTCCATATATGGTGAAGAAAGAAAACGGACCCAGTACGGCTGATTGGAAATATACGGATAATGCACAGGACAGGGAATTTATAGATTTAATGGCTACGATTTCCGGTGAAACTTATCATCGTTTGCCGTCTTCCAACTTTAAAGGATTCACCGTGCAAGGACAACCTCACTTTAAGAATATGAACTGGGGACAGGGCTGGAACGCTTCCCAAATGGGCTTCTGGGTATGGAAATATTATAATACACATACTGTAGCTACCAACGCGAATGGGGTGAATACAACAGATGCCCCGCTGTTCCGTATAGGTGAGGTGATGGTAAACTATGCCGAAGCGATGTGCGAATTGAACAAGTTCGACCAGGCTGCTGCGGATAAGTCTATTAACAAACTTCGGGCAAGAGCTAATGTGGCGAAAATGGTGGTGAATGATATTAATGATGCTTTTGATCCGAAGCGTGATCCTTCCGTTCCTGCTCTTTGTGGAAGTGCGTAGAGAGAGACGAGTTGAATTGATGGGCGAAGGTTTCCGTTTGGATGATTTGCGCAGGTGGAAGAAAGGAGACTATGTTAACAAACAACCGCTGGGTGCCTATGTGACAGGGGCTTGCCAAGAATTTGAAAGTAACGGGTGGTGCAGGTGCTGATGAAGGATATGTTTATTTCTTTGATACCCCGCTTGGATGGCAGGAACATTATTATCTGTATCCGTTGCCTTTGAAGCAATTGGCGTTAAATACGAATTTGGAACAAAATCCGGTATGGACAAAGTAATTTTAAATTGAAATGATGCACAAGACCTGTAATATTTTAGTATATTGCAGGTCTTGAAAATTTAAGGTAGAAAATGAAAATAGAATATCAATAAAATATGCGTTTTTGTGGAACAGCTTGCTGCATCTCATCTATACTACGTGCACAACAGGATGCATCCCAAATGAATGTGCTTTTATAATGGCTGATGATATGCGCCCCGAACTGGGTGTTACGGGGTAGATGTAGTGAAAACTCCTAATATGGACCGTTTGGCGGCAAGTGGCGTCTTGTTTCAGAATGCGTATTGTAATATTCCTGTGAGTGGGGCATCCCGGGCTAGTTTATTGACGGGTGTATATCCTCATTACCCCGATCGCTTTATTAGTTTTTCCGCCTATGCCAGCAAAGATTGTCCCGAAGCAATACCTATTTCGGGATGGTTCACCCGGAATGGTTATCATACTATTTCGACGGTAGGTGTTTCATCATATCAGCGATCATGCGGATTCGTGGAGTGAGCCTCCTTACCGGAATCATCCGAATGGATATGATGTATATTGGGCGGAATATAATAAATGGGAACTTTGATGAATTCGGAATCGGGAAAACGATTAATCCGAAAACGATGAGGGGACCTTTTGTGAATCTGCTGATGTTCCTGATACTGCCTATGATGATGGGAAACTTGCAAACCGAGCTATTCGTGACTTGAAAAGGATGAAGGAGGCTGGCAAACCTTTCTTCTTGGCTTGTGGTTTCTGAAACCTCATTTGCCGTTTAATGCTCCGAAGAAATATTGGGATTTATATAAGCGGGAGGAAATACCTTTGGCTACCAATCGTTTCCGACCAAGGATTGCCGGAGCAGGTTCGTAATTCGAGCGAGATATATGCGTATGCACGGGTTGCGGATACGAGTGATATTGACTTCCAGCGGGAGGTAAAACATGGATATTATGCTTGTTTGAGTTATGTGGATGCACAGATTGGCAAGGTATTGGATGCATTGGATGAACTGGGATTATCGGATAATACAATTGTGGTTTTGTTGGGAGATCATGGCTGGAATCTGGGAGAACATGATTTTATAGGTAAACATAATCTGATGAATACTTCTACCATGTACCGTTGATTGTCCGTGTGCCGGGAATGAAAAAGGAAAACAAAATCGATGGTGGAATTTGTTGATTTGTACCCGACTTTATGTGAACTTTGTAAACTGCCTGTTCCCGCTGAACAGCTAAGCGGGCAAAGCTTTGCCGGGGTTTTCAAGAATCTGAAAGCTAAGACGAAAGGTGAAGTCTATATTCAGTGGGAAGGAGGAGATAATGCCGTTGACCGGCGTTATAGTTATGCGGAATGGATGAAAGGCGACGTGAAGAAAGCCAGTATGTTGTTTGACCATAGGATTGACGGGAAGGAAAACAAGAATCGGGTCGATGAAAAAATATAAGAATAAGGTTGAATCATTATCTTCTTTTATCAGAATAAAGAAGGCATCATTAAAGAAATAATATGAAAACAGTTTTATTACAGTCCAGCCGTTTGGTATCGGTTGTTTTATTCATGCTTTACGGAATGTCGATGTTTGCCCAGCGACAGGATATATTGCTAAATAATGATTGGAATTTCCGGTTTTCGCATCGTACAGAAGGGAACAGGGTAAGAGTAGATCTGCCCCATACCTGGAATACACAGGATGCTTTGTCCGGAAAGATCGACTATAAACGGGGAATTGGTAATTATGAGAAGAATTTATTTATTCGTCCCGAATGGAAAGGAAAACGTCTTTTATTCGTTTCGAAGGAGTGAATAACATTGCAGATGTGTTTATAAATCGTCGTCATATAGGTGAGCATCGTGGGGATATGGAGCTTTATCTTTGAGATCACAGGAAAGGTGGAATATGGAAAAGAAAACTCTATATTAGTACGGGTGAATAATGGTGAACAGTTGGATATTATGCCTCTGGTCGGTGACTTTAATTTTACGGAGGTATTTATCGTGATGTACATTTGTTGATTACTGATGAGACGTGTATTTCTCCTTTGGATTATGCTTCCCCGGTGTACGTCTGATACTGGGTAGTGTGAGCCATCGGTATGCTAAGGTGCGGGCTATTGTTGATTTATCAAACGGGAGTAGTGGTAATCAGGAAGTGGAGCTTAACGTACGCCTGTTAGATGGTCAAAGGGTGGTGAAAGAAGGAACAAAGAATGTGAATCTTTCTGGAAACGAAGTAATGCAGCAGGAACTTACATTTGAAATCGATCAGCCTCATTTGTGGAATGGTCGTCAGGATCCTTTCCTTTATCGCGGAAGTGACTCTTTTCCGGAATGGTCAGATGGTAGATCGTGTTACACAACCGTTAGGACTTCGTTTTTACCGGATCGACCCTGATAAAGGTTTTTCCTGAATGGAAAACATTTGCCTCTTCAAGGCGTTTGCCGTCATCGATAGAGTGAGGTGGGCAATGCTGCGCCCGCAACACCATGAGGAAGATGTGGCATTGATGTTGGAGATGGAGTGAATGCTGTTCGTTTGGCGCATTATCCGCAGGCTACTTATTTTATGATCTGATGGATAAGAATGGTATTATTGTATGGGCTGAAATACCTTTTGTGGGTCCTGGTGGATATAATGATAAAGGTTTTGTGGATTTACCTGCTTTCCGCGCCAACGGAAAAGAGCAGCTCAAAGAACTGATTCGTCAACATTATAATCATCCTTCTATTTGTGTATGGGGGCTGTTTAATGAGTTGACGGAGTTGGGAGATAATCCGGTTGAGTACATCAAAGAATTAAATGTGCTGGCACATCAGGAAGATACTACCCGGCCTACGACCTCCGCAAGTAATCAAATGGGAGATTTGAATTTCATAACGGATGCTATTGCTTGGAACCGTTATGATGGATGGTATGGTGGCACTCCCGCTGATTTGGGGAAATGGTTGGATCGAATGCATAAGGATCATCCGAAATATGTATTGCTATCAGTGAATATGGTGCCGGCGCAAGTATTTACCATCAACAAGATTCGTTGGTTAAAACTGTACCAACCAGTTGGTGGCATCCTAAAACTGGCAGACGTATTATCACATTGAAAACTGGAAAACAATCTCTTCCCGTCCTTATGTATGGGGAGCTTTGTCTGGAATATGTTTGATTTTGGCGCTGCACATCGCACTGAAGGAGACCGTCCCGGAATTAATGATAAAGGTTTGGTTACCTTCGACCGGAAAGTTCGTAAAGATGCTTTCTACTTCTATACTAACTGGAATAGGGAAGAACCAATGCTTTATTTAACAGGCAAACGTAACACAGTACGTACACAACGTTTGCAAACAATTACTGCTTTCACGAATCTGTCAGGAGCCGAATTGTTTGTAAACGGTAAGAGTTATGGTAAAGCAATACCGGATTCGTATGCTATTCTGGAATGGAAAAATGTGGAACTAGAACCTGGTGAAAATGAAATAAAGGTTGTTTCCACTAATAAGAAGTTACCTTTGAGCGATAGTTTTCATTGTAGATTGTGATAGGTAGTTTAAATGATAATCGGAAAGAGCACTGTAAACAAAGTAGGTTTGCAGTGCTTTTTCTAGGGTTTCTTTGGGAGATAATAATCCTTCCTCGAATCTATAACAGCGGATAATGATACTCCAACAGTATAACAGATCATATCTGACCATAGAAAACCATGTCCAAAGATTAATGCTCCAAGTGTGGTGTTTCGTACAGTATTTGCCCAGTCTGCTTGGTATAGTTGGCTAATTTCTATACAATAAGAAAATAATAAGGAAATAACAATGGTCTTGAGTATAGATAATGACGGGAAAAGAAAGCGTATTCCACAATACACCATGGCTGCCAAAGCGTATCGCCGAATACTCTGCGATAAATTCGGGCAATATATCACCATGTTTTCGGGAAGCCAATCCTAACACTATAATTGCGGAAGTAATTGCTAAATAAATCCAACGTTTGTTTTTCACGCAGTAATGTTTTAGTATGGTGCAAATTTATAAAATTAAGTTGGATAACTTGGCAGGATGGATCAAACTCTGATAAAAACAGATTTTATTTACATACTAAACTTTTCGTTCTTTTGAAATGTTATAAGGTCGTTCGAGCTTTATCTCGATAAATGTGTTCATAACCAACCGATTTACGCAATTGTTGTGGAAACGGCTGCAGTTGGTCACTTAAAAGTTAGTAATTAAAATAATAGAGTTATGAAGAATCTTTTTCGACCGTTGTTAGTACTGACAGGATGTATAGTATTGGCGAGTTGTGTAAGTCAGAAGCAATTTAAAGGTTTAAAACTGATTATACAAAGTTGCAAAAAATATCGGGAAAGTCAATTGCAGCTAAGAGAAAATCAGCACGTTCAACAAGTCTTGAGGAGAGACTTGCCGAAGCGCAGCGGAATAATAGTGAGTTACGCAAGAGCTTGTCCGATAT
>SCPP01001572.1_pt1 | contig 40914 bp, 31 predicted proteins | sample 6106811 | NCBI WGS metagenome assembly SCPP01 (sample SAMN10720449, study PRJNA508395) | human gut metagenome | isolation source: Participant 2 stool, 15 month | host: Homo sapiens | collected 2018
AATTCCGTGGAGGTCCGGATCCACATCCGTTGAAAAGGTGGAATGAGGTGTGATAGGGGTGAAATTCCAATCGAACACGGATATAGCTGGTTCTCCTCGAAATAGCTTTAGGGCTAGCCCCGTATTAGTTTAGCGGAGGTAGAGCACTGAATCTCTGGGGGGCGTCAATGCTTACTCAAGGGATATATCAAACCGGAATGCCGCATAAATGATGTACGGGAGTCAGACTGCACGAGATAAGTTGGCAGTCAAAAGGGAAAGAGCCCAGACCGCCAGCTAAGGCCCCCAAGTGTCCGTTAAGTGGAAAAGGATGTGGAATGCACAGACAACTAGGAGGTTGGCTTAGAAGCAGCCACACATTCAAAGAGTGCGTATTCACTAGTCGAGAGGTCCCGCCGAAATGTCCGGGCTAAAACACAACACCGGAAGCTTAGGAATGTAGAAATACATTGGTAGAGGAGCATTCTTAAAGGAATGAAGCAGTACCGGTAAGGAGCTGTGGACTTTAAGAAGAGAGAATGCCGGAATGAGTAGCGAGATAGAGGTGGGAATCCTCTAGGCCGAATATCCGGTTTCCAGAGTAAAGCTGATCTGCTCTGGGTGTCGGGGCCTAAGGTAAGGCTGGAGAAGCGTAGCCGATGGACAACAGGTTGAAATTCCTGTACCGCGTATCATCAGAACTGTGGGGACACAGAAGGACAGCACATCCCGGGAATGGAAAGACCGGGGCAAGCAGGGTAGCAGTCAGACTGGCAAATCCGTCTGACAATGCGAAGCCGCGAATTTAAGTAGCGAAGTGCGATTCCAGCTGTCAAGAAAAGCCGCTATTGTGTGATACGTGCCCGTACCGTAAACCGACACAGGTAGATGAGGAGAGAATCCTAAGGCCGGCGGGAGAAGCATTGTTAAGGAACTCGGCAAAATGACCCTGTAACTTGAGAAAGGGTGCCTGGGAAACCAGGCCGCAGAGAATAGGCTCAAGCAACTGTTTAGCAAAAACACAGGTCTATGCAAAACCGTAAGGTGAGGTATATGGGCTGACGCCTGCCCGGTGCTGGAAGGTTAAGAGGAGGGGTTAGCGCAAGCGAAGCTCTGAATTGAAGCCCCAGTAAACGGCGGCCGTAACTATAACGGTCCTAAGGTAGCGAAACTTTCGGGTAAGTTCCGACCCGCACGAAAGGCGTAATGATTTGAGCGCTGTCTCGACAATGCACCCGGTGAAATTGAAATACCAGTGAAGATGCTGGTTACCTGCGCCAGGACGGAAAGACCCCATGGAGCTTTACTCCAGCTTGATACTGGGATTCGGTACTGCATGTACAGGATAGGTGGGAGACTGAGAACTATGAACGCCAGTTTGTAGGGAGTCGCTGTTGGGATACCACCCTTGCGGTATTGATTTAACCTGCAGCCGTGAACCTACTGGGGACAATGTCAGGCGGGAGTTTGATGGGCGGTCGCCTCCGAAAGGGTATCGGAGGCGCTCAAAGGTTCCCTCATAATGGTTGGAAACCATTAGAAGAGTGCAAAGGCATAAGGGAGCTTGACTGCGACACCGACGGGTGGAGCAGGTAGGAAACAGGACTTAGTGATCCGGTGGTATGAAAGTGGGATTGCCATCGCTCAACGGATAAAAGCTACCCTGGGGATAACAGGCTTATCACCCCAAGAGTTCACATCGACGGAGTGGTTTGGCACCTCGATGTCGGCTCATCGCATCCTGGGGCTGTAGCAGGTCCCAAGGGTTGGGCTGTTCGCCCATTAAAGCGGTACGCGAGCTGGGTTCAGAACGTCGTGAGACAGTTCGGTCCCTATCCGGCGCGGGCGTAAGATATTTGAGAGGAGCTGTCCTTAGTACGAGAGGACCGGGATGGACTGGCCGCTGGTGTATCTGTTGGAGTGCCAACTCCATGGCAGGGTAGCCAAGCCCGGACGGGATAAACGCTGAAGGCATCTAAGCGTGAAGCCCCCCTCAAGATGAGATATCTCATACGCAAGTAGTAAGACCCCTTGAAGACGACGAGGTAGATAGGTCAGAGGTGGAAGTGCGGTAACGCATGGAGCTGACTGATACTAATCGGTCGAGGGCTTGACCAATAAGGTCTGAAAGAGCGGCGGAAGGATGACAGAGGAGACCGTTGAAAGTTTACTTTCATAAGGTCGGATCTGGAAGACTTCAGACATTGGCGAAGCCAATGACATGAGGAAAATCGAAGATTTTTCGAATGACCACCGCGGAGTTGAAGCAAAGAAAGTTGTACTTGAAATTCGGAAGATCAACAGTTCAATATGTGGTTTTGAAGGTATGTAAATGCCTTTAATGGCCCGGTGGCTCAGCTGGTTAGAGCGCCGCCCTGTCACGGCGGAGGTCGACGGTTCGATCCCGTTCCGGGTCGTTTTTATAAAATGAGAATTATAGTAAGCAACAATGAATCGCTGATGAGGCGGTTTTTTGTTGCTTATTTTTATTATAAGCCTTAATTAACGACAGAGTCTAATTTTGTGCTTCCACAGTCTATCATTGTCCTGCATTTTTCTTTTAGGAATTCACGTTTTTTATAATGAATGATAAATTGTGGAGGAAAATTAGAATGAACATTTACGGATATGTACGGGTATCCAGTATCGATCAGAATGAAGATCGACAGATTGCTGCTTTACGGGAAGTTTCCGTACCTGAAAAGAAAATCTTTATGGATAAGCAGTCAGGAAAGGATTTTGAGCGACCATATTACAAAAAGTTGGTGAGAAAACTAAAAGCAGGAGATTTATTGTATATTCTCAGTATTGACCGTCTAGGGAGAAATTACGAGGAAATCCAGAAGCAATGGCGTGTTCTGACAAAGAGATTGGCATTGATGAATACGAGGATACATTGGACAGAGAAATACATTATGATGCAAGTGGAAATATCCGCATTTCTTACGAAATAGAGTATGATGAAAATCACAAGTGGATTTCAGAAACTAAATATGATGCAGATGGTAATATTATAGAACAGAGAAAAAACCAATAACCTATTTGCGGACGTATAAAAATAAGTAAAACCCCATAAAACGGCAGGTGAAAATATTAACAAAACTCACCTGCCATTTCTATACGAGTTTGCCAAGACTAACTCGTGCCGAAATCACAAACATATGAACAAATGCACAAATTATACTGTATACATTGTATTTTTTGCAGTAATACGAATTAAACATTTGCATTTTAACGAATAATTGATATAATAAACGTAGGCCAGTCTGTGAGGGCTTGTTTCCCGCGCAGACCCACATGTATACTTATATATCTATAATATACATATTTCATTCACTAATTGCAGGAGGAAATCAAAATGGCAAGAAAAATGAAAACCATGGATGGTAACCATGCAGCAGCTCATGCTTCATATGCATTTACTGATGTAGCGGCTATCTATCCGATTACCCCATCTTCACCTATGGCTGAAGCTACAGATGAGTGGGCAACAGACGGAAGAACCAATATTTTGGTCATGAAGTTCAGATCACAGAGATGCAGTCTGAGGCTGGTGCAGCAGGTGCTGTACACGGTTCTCTGGCAGCAGGTGCTTTAACCACCACCTACACCGCTTCCCAGGGTCTGTTACTGATGATCCCTAACCTTTATAAGATCGCTGGTGAGCAGCTGCCAGGCGTATTTAACGTATCTGCTCGTGCACTTGCCAGCCATGCATTATCTATTTTCGGTGACCACTCCGACGTTTATGCCTGTCGTCAGACTGGATGCGCAATGCTGTGCGAGTCCAGTGTACAGGAAGTTATGGACTTAACCCCAGTTGCTCATCTGGCAGCTATCAAGGGTAAAGTTCCTTTCATCAACTTCTTCGATGGTTTCCGTACATCTCACGAGATCCAGAAGATCGAAACATGGGATTACGAAGATCTGAAAGATATGGCAGATATGGATGCGATCGCTGAATTCCGTAAGCATGCATTAAATCCAAACCATCCATGCCAGAGAGGTTCTGCTCAGAACCCGGATATCTTCTTCCAGGCAAGAGAGGCATGTAACCCATACTATGATGCACTTCCGGGAATCGTTCAGGAGTACATGGACAAGGTTAACGCAAAGCTTGGTACAGATTATAAGCTGTTCAACTACTATGGTGCAGCAGACGCAGAGCATGTTATCATCGCTATGGGTTCTGTAAATGATACCATTGAAGAGACCATCGACTACTTAACAAAGCAGGGCAAGAAGGTCGGCGTTGTTAAGGTTCGTCTGTACAGACCATTCTGTGCACAGGCTCTGATCGATGCTATTCCAGAAACTGTTAAGACTATCTCCGTATTAGACAGAACAAAAGAGCCAGGAGCACTTGGCGAGCCACTGTACCTGGATGTTGTTGCTGCTCTTAAGGGAAGCAAGTTTGACCAGGTTAAGATCTTAACCGGACGTTACGGCTTAGGTTCTAAGGATACCACACCTGCTCAGATCGTAGCAGTATATGAGAATGAAGCTAAGACTCCATTCACCATCGGTATCGTTGATGATGTTACTAACCTGTCTCTTGAGATCGGTGCTCCATTAGTTACTACTCCAGAAGGAACTACTAACTGTAAGTTCTGGGGTCTGGGTGCTGACGGTACCGTAGGTGCTAACAAGAACTCCATCAAGATCATTGGTGATAACACAGACATGTATGCACAGGCTTACTTTGATTATGACTCTAAGAAGTCCGGCGGTGTTACAATGTCTCACCTGCGTTTCGGACACAGCCCAATTAAGTCTACCTACTTAATCCACAAGGCTAACTTCGTAGCATGTCATAATCCATCCTATGTACGTAAGTATAACATGGTACAGGAGCTGGTTGACGGCGGTACCTTCCTGTTAAACTGCGCATGGGATATGGAAGGCCTTGAGAAGCACTTACCAGGCCAGGTTAAGAAGTTCATCGCTGATCACAAGATCAACTTCTACACCATCGACGGTGTTAAGATCGGTATCGAGACCGGTATGGGACCAACACGTATCAACACAATCTTACAGTCCGCATTCTTCGAGCTGACCGGAATCATCCCAGCTGAAAAGGCTAACGAGCTGATGAAGGCTGCTGCAAAGGCAACTTACGGACGTAAGGGTGAAGACGTTGTTATGAAGAACTGGGCAGCTATCGATGCTGGTGCCAAGGGCGTTCACAAAGTAGAAGTTCCAGCAAGCTGGGCTAACTGCGAAGATGAAGGACTTGACTACAAGGTAGTTACCGAGGGAAGAAAGGAAGTTGTAGACTTCGTAAACAACATCCAGACCAAGGTAAGCGCTCAGGAAGGTAACACACTGCCTGTATCTGCATTCAAGGATTACGTTGATGGTTCTACACCATCCGGTTCTTCTGCATACGAGAAGCGTGGTATCGCTGTTAAGGTTCCTGTATGGAACGTTGATAACTGTATCCAGTGTAACTTCTGTTCTTATGTCTGCCCACACGCTGTTATCCGTCCGGTAGCTATGACTGCTGAGGAAGCTGCTAAGGCTCCTGCAGATATGAAGATGAAGGATATGACTGGTATGCCAGGATACAAGTTCTCCATGGCTATCTCTGCTCTGGATTGTACCGGATGCGGTTCCTGTGCTAACGTTTGCCCAGGTATGAAGGGTAACAAGGCTCTGGAAATGAAGCCATTAGAGGCTAGTCTGTCTGAGCAGGCTAACTACGACTTCGCTGAGACTCTGCCAGTTAAGGAAGAAGTTATCGCTAAGTTCAAAGAGAACACTGTTAAGGGTAGCCAGTTCAAGAAACCTCTCCTTGAGTTCTCCGGCGCATGCGCAGGCTGTGGTGAAACTCCATACGCTAAGCTGATCACCCAGCTGTTCGGTGACAGAATGTACATCGCAAACGCAACCGGATGCTCTTCTATTTGGGGTAACTCTTCACCATCTACACCTTACACCATGAACGCTAAGGGCCAGGGTCCTGCATGGGATAACTCCCTGTTCGAGGACAACGCTGAGTTTGGTTACGGTATGTTACTGGCTCAGAACGCTATCAGAGATGGCTTAAAGTCCAAGGTTGAGTCTGTAATGGCTAACGAGAACGCTTCTGAAGAAGTTAAGGCTGCTTGCAAGGAATGGTTAGATACCTACGCTGTAGGCGCATTAAACGGAACTGCAACTGACAAGTTAGTTGCTGCATTAGACGGCATTGACTGCCCAACCTGCAAAGAGATCGTAGCTAACAAGGACTTCTTAGCTAAGAAATCCCAGTGGATCTTCGGTGGTGACGGATGGGCATACGATATCGGATTCGGCGGTGTTGACCACGTTCTGGCTTCCGGAAAAGATATCAACATCATGGTTTACGATACCGAGGTTTACTCAATACAGGTGGTCAGGCTTCCAAGTCTACTAAGACCGGTGCTGTAGCTCAGTTCGCTGCAGGCGGTAAAGAGACCAAGAAGAAAGACCTTGCTGGTATTGCAATGAGCTATGGTTATGTATACGTTGCTCAGATCTGTATGGGTGGCGATATGGCTCCAGACTGTTAAGGCTCTGGCTGAAGCAGAAGCATATCCAGGACCATCCCTGATCATCGCTTACGCTCCATGTATCAACCATGGTATCAAGAAGGGTATGGACAAGGCTATGACCGAAGAGAAGCTGGCTCTTGAGTGCGGATACTGGAACAACTTCCGTTACAACCCAGCTGCTGAGAAGAAGTTCACCTTAGATTCTAAGGCTCCTAAGATGGAAGGATATCAGGACTTCTTAAAGGGCGAGGTTCGTTACCTGTCCTTAACCATGAAGAACCCAGACAGAGCAGCTACTCTGTTCGCACGTAACGAGAAAGAAGCAAAAGAGCGTTACGAGCATCTGTCTAAGCTGGTTGCACTTTATGGAAATGACTAATTCATCCTGCAAAGTGAGTTAGAATAGATTAGGTTAAATCAACCCTGGAGGGCGTAAAAACTCTCCGGGGTTTTTAAAAAGAAAGGGAAATGCATCATGGCTGAAAAGCTGACAATGGCTGATATTGCAGAGCTGGCGGGAGTTACCAAAAGTACAGTATCCCGGTATTTTAACGGGGGAAGCATCAAAGAAGAGACGAGAAAAAAGATCCAGAATGTGGTGAAAGAGAATAACTATATCCCGAACAGTTTTGCAAGGCTGAAAGCCAAAGAAAGCAATACAGTTGGTGTGATCGTCCCTACTTTGAACTCAAAAGTGACCAGCCGTGTGGTCACAAGCGTTGGCCGTTATCTGAGAAGTCAGGGATATGAGGCTTTGATCAAGGACTCAGATCACAGCCCAAAGCTGGAACTGGAAAATATCAACCGCCTTTTTACCCAGAAGTAGACGGTATTTTATTCAGTGCCATTTCTCTTACCGAGGAACATAAGCAGCTTCTTATGAATTCGTTCCGGTCGGTAGTAGTTCTTGCCCAGAACTTTGAAGAGGGAATTACTGTAACTATGGACGATTACACAGCAGGAAAGACCATGGGAAGTTTTATGGGAAGCAGGGTCCGTGGAAAGATCGCTTATTTAGGCGTAGAGGAAGAAGACGAGGCAGTGGGAATTTTCCGCCGCCAGGGAGTCTTAGAGGGGATCAAAGAGAGCGGATCCCAGGTGATGACCGTAGAAACAGGAGATTATAGCTACGTAAGCGGCCAGGAAATGATGGAAAAAGTCCTTGAGAAAGGAATTCCTGACGGTGTGATCTGCGCTACAGACCGTCTGGCTTTTGGAGCATACCGTATATTGCAAAAGCATGGCATTTTAATTCCGGAGCAGGTATCAGTAGCCGGTTTTGGCGGCTATGATGAAAGCGAATTGTTGTCTCCACAGCTTACCACCCTGCGTTTTGACTCCTATGGACTGGGCTATCTGGGAGCGGAGACTCTTCTTAAGATGATAAGAGAGGAACCGGTACCAAAAAAACAGATCGTAGGCTTTGAAATGATACTTGGAAAAAGTGTGAGAAATGAAAATACAGTAAAATAAACGGGAAATAGACAGGGCAGAACCGGGCCCAAAAGGGTCCAAAAGCAAAGAAAAGTAATAAAAAGGTCGTGTTTGTGCAAGTTGCATAAAAATGACCTTTATTTTTTTACACTCAACAATGGAACCGGTACCATAAATAACATTGACATTAGACACAAAAAGGTATATGATACAAATATGGAACCGGTACCAATCACAAACAGGGGAGATAGTTACAATAGAGACAGAAAAACAAAGATTGGTACCGGATATACCACAAAGTGTGGTCATATATCACTATAAATAATAGTTGTGTGAAATGTCTCCGGAACAAAAAATCCGAGAGAACATTAAAAAGAAAGGGAAGGTAAAAAATGGATTACGCAAAAATTGCAGAACAGGTAATTCAGTATGTGGGCGGTAAGAAAAACATCAAATCAGTAGCTCATTGTGCTACCAGACTTCGTTTTCAGCTTCGTGATAATTCACTGAGAAACGAAGAAGCTTTAAGTGATTTAGAGGGTGTAAAGGGAGTATTTCTTACACAGTCCCAGTTTCAGATCATTTTTGGTTCAGGCACTGTAAATCTGGTGTGTGCAGAAGTGCAGAAGCAGTTAGGCACATTAGAAGAGCAGGCATCTAATGAAAAAGAAGAGAAGAGCGGCAACGCCATCCAGCGCTTTATCAAAATGCTCAGTGACATTTTCGTTCCTATTATCCCGGCAATCGTTGCAGGCGGTCTTTTAATGGGCCTTAACAATGTGCTGACATCCCCTTTAATAAATGGAAGCAGTGTCATTGAGCTTTATCCACAGTGGGCAGGCCTGGCAACAGCAGTAAATACTTTTGCAAGCGCGCCATTTACATTTTTGCCGGTGCTCATCGGATTTAGTGCTACGAAGAAATTTGGCGGAAATGCCTTCTTAGGCGCAGCTATGGGTATGATCATGGTACATCCGGATCTTCTAAATGCATACCAGATTGGTATTGCAGATCCGCCTGTATGGAATATCCTGGGGCTGAATGTGGCAGCTATTGGTTATCAGGGAACCGTTCTTCCGGTACTGGCTGTTTCATGGATCATTGCAAATATTGAAAAACGCCTGCGTAAGGTAACACCTTCCTGGCTGGATAATCTGACAACTCCGCTGCTGTCTATTCTGATTACTTCCTTCCTTACCTTCATTTTTGTAGGACCTGTATTAAGAGAGGCAGGAAATCTTCTGGCAGCAGGTATTACATGGCTTTATAATTCTCTTGGTTTTGTAGGCGGCGCGATCTTCGGTCTTACTTATGCACCGATCACTATGACTGGTATGCATCACAGCTTCATTGCCATTGAGACTCAGCTTTTAGCAGACAGTGTTCATACAGGCGGAAGCTTTATCTTCTCTACAGCTAGTATGAATAACGTGGCACAGGGAGCAGCTGTTCTTGCAGTGCTGCTGCTTACCAAAAACGAAAAATTAAAATCTATTTGTTCCGCATCTGGTGTATCCGCTCTTTTAGGTATCACAGAGCCGGCTATGTTTGGTGTGACCTTAAAACTGAAATATCCATTTTATGCAGCAATTATTGGTTCCGGTGTAGGAAGTGCTTATCTTGCATGGACTAAAACACTGGCACAGGCTTTAGGCGCAGCCGGACTCCCTGGATTTATCTCCATGAAGCCGGAAGATTATGGTCACTTTGCCATCGGTCTGATCCTTTCTATGGCAGTATCCTTTGGACTGACTGTTGTATTCTGGAAAAAAATGGGAATTGAGAAAGAAACAGCAGAAGTAGAAGCTAAAACTACAGATGCAGATAAAGAAGCAGAAGTGAATTCTGATGTGAAAGCAACAACAGATGAGATCAAACCGGAAGCAGTTGTAACAGAACCAGAAGAGACTGCAGAAACAGCACAGGAAAACCAGGAACTTACCTTTACATCCCCCATGAAAGGAAAAGTCCTTCCTGTAACAGAGTCTGCAGATGAAATGTTCGCATCCAAAATGTTAGGTGATGGTATTGCAGTAGAAGCAGCAGACGGAACCGTTTATGCTCCATGTGATGGTACTGTATCTTTATTATTCCCTACCAAACATGCAGTTGGTATCAAATCTGCCGATGGCGTGGAACTGCTCATTCACGTAGGTATCAACACGGTACAGTTAGACGGCGAAGGGTTTGAAGCGTTTGTTACCCAGGGCGATACAGTAAAGAAGGGCGATAAGCTTTTAAAAGCAGACCTGGACTTTATCCGGGAAAAAGGTTTAAATCCACAGACTATGATGATCTTCCCGGAAGCAATGAACCTGGATATTACCCCACTTTCCAGTGAAAATGCAGACGAGAATACCGCGGCAGTAAAAGTAACCAGAAAGTAAGACTACAAATAATACAGCTAGCAATAGCAGGAGGCATCCCTTGAAAAAATATGAGAAAGTATTTCAGAAAGATTATGAAACATGGTATGGGGAAAATGAGGCATACAGAAAACAGGTGGCAGAAGACCCGGACCGGCTTGCATTTCACCTGATGCCGGAAACCGGCTGGATGAATGATCCCAATGGTCTCTGTCAGTTTAAAGGAGAATACCACATTTATTATCAGTATACCCCCTTTGAGCCAACCGGAGAATTAAAACTGTGGGGTCATTATAAAACAAAGGATCTTGTTACCTATGAACATTGCCAGCCGGTCTTATTCCCGGACAGCGATGAGGATGCTCATGGCGTATATTCCGGCTCTGCTTTCCGTGAAAATGGGAAGATCAACTTCTTTTATACAGGAAATGTAAAATTGTTTGACCGCCCGGATTATGATTACATCAACAGTGGAAGAGTCAGCAATACCATGTATGTCACCAGCGAAGACGGAATGCATTTTTCACCGAAGAAATGCCTGATGACCAACAGTGATTATCCGGCAGATATCAGTGCCCATGTAAGGGATCCAAAGATCATTAAGAGGGAAGATGGCTATTACATGGTCTTAGGAGCAAGGGACAAAGAGAGCAAGGGCCTGGTACTGGTATACCGTTCCGATGACCTGACAAACTGGAAATATCATGGACGGATCACCACAGAAAATGCCTTTGGCTATATGTGGGAATGCCCGGATCTTTTTGAACTGGATGGACAGCTGTGTCTGATCTGTTGCCCTCAGGGTGTAGAAAAGAAGGGATATGATTACTGGAATGTCCATCAGTGTGTATGTATTCCGTTAGATTATGATTTTACACCGGGAACCTGGGTAATTAAGACTACAGATAATTTTCAGATGGTAGACCGGGGATTTGATTTTTATGCTCCGCAGACCTTTGAGGATCAGCAGGGAAGACGGATCCTGATCGGATGGATGGGAATACCGGATGCAGATTATACAAATCCTACTGTAAAAAAAGGCTGGCAGCATGCCTTAACGATCCCGAGACAGCTCCATATAAGGGATGGAAAGCTGTATCAGGAGCCGGTAAAGGAATTGGAGAAACTTTGCCGGAATGGCAGAACATTTTCCAAAGAAGAATTCCAAAATTTGGAACTACCCAAATGTGCCAAAGTGCAGATCGACTTTAAGGATTGCAAAAATATGGAATTTTCCATCAGCGATGGAGTAAAACTGACCTATATGGATCATGTTCTGACGCTGGACCTGGGTAACTGTGGAAGCGGCAGGACGATCCGCAAGGTATGGATCGAAGAACTGACAGACCTTACTTTGTTTGCGGACACAACTTCTTTGGAACTGTTTATTAATAAGGGAAGCCAGGTATTTACTACCCGTGTGTATGGTAAACAGGGAAAAGCAGGACTTAAAGGGCAGTGTGATGCCCGAATCCAGGTATATGAAATGTCAGGTTATGAATATGGCCGCATCTGACGGCGGTATTGAAGGGGTGTAAGAGAAGTAGTTTTGCGAAATACTCGTTCAAAATAGGGGAGATTTATAAAGCCCGCTTCAAGGGCAATATCCGTCATGGAAAGCTCAGTTTCTCGCAGGAGAAGCTGGGCTTTTTTGATGCGGCAGATGTTCTGGTATTCTGTAATGGTAAAACCGGTAACTTTGCGAAAGATCCGGGTCAAGTAGGAACGGCTGATGAAAAAATGGGTAGCGATCTGATCCAGGCTGTTTTTCTCACTGCAGTGATTTTGGAGATAAATAGCAATATCATGTACCTGCTGATACATACCTGTGTGGACCAGATTGTTTTGAAGGTTTTCCTTCCAGCCGCCCTCTTCCTGCGTCCTTCTGATCTGGATCAGGAGAAGGAGAAGCTGAACGGTATACAGACGGATCAAACCGTTGGCAGTCATTGTGTCCTGTTTATTGCCAGGAGTTGTCCGGGATGAGATAAGTGTAAATTGTTCCTTGATCTGTGTCAGAAGGGAAAGAATCTGAGCCCATTGATCCACAGAAAATCTTGTAATACCACGATAGGCATTTCCAAATTCTTCCAGACTTACAGATCCACACAGGCGGAGAAGCTGGTCTAATACAGGTCCTTCTAACTGCATCAGAAAACGGTGGTGCTTTTTTCCTGTACCTGCAGGGCAGGTTTTATGGATCTGGTTCTGGTCTACCAGGATAGCCATATGTTCCTGCAAATGATAGGTATCCTGTTCTACGAAATAAAAACGTTCCCCTTCTATGAGAAAATATAATTCCAGGCTTTCATGAAAATGGCGTGTGACCATGGAAAAACTGTGGCTGCGGATGGCTTCTTCAACGAAAATGCCGGGAATTTCCCCTTTAAATAAAATTTCAGATGCGTCAGGTATTTCACTGAAAGAAAGATAAAGTGTGTCCTGTTCCATAATGATAAGTGCTCCTGTTCCTGCTGCGCCTATTATAGCATAGAGTTGCATTTAAAAGTAGCCGATAAGATAAAAACTACAAAAATATATCTGATTTTGTTAGCGATTTTACATATTTTATTCTAAAATGAGACACATAAAAGGACCTACATAAAGGACACATATTGTAACAGGAGGCAGCGTATATGAAGTACAGTAAAGGAAAAGTTTCTGATATTCAGATTGCATACATTGGAGGAGGTTCCAGAGGATGGGCGTGGACATTTATGACGGATCTGGCACTGGAAGACGAGATCAGCGGAACCATCCGTTTATATGACATTGACAGGAAAGCAGCACAGACCAATGAAGTGATCGGCAATCACCTGATGAACCGACCGGAGGCAAAGGGAGACTGGAAGTTTGAGGTAAAGGACAGTTTGAAAGAAGTTCTTACAGGCTGTGATTTTGCAGTGATCTCTATTTTACCGGGAACTTTTGATGAGATGGCTTCCGATGTACATCTGCCGGAGCGCCTTGGTATTTATCAGTCAGTAGGTGATACAGCAGGCCCAGGCGGGATCATAAGAGGGCTGCGCACGATCCCTATGTTTGTAGAGATCGCAGAGGCGATCAAAAAATATGCTCCTGATTGCTGGGTGATCAATTATACCAATCCTATGTCCCTGTGTGTGAAAACACTGTATCATGTATTTCCGCAGATCAAGGCATTTGGCTGCTGCCATGAGGTATTTGGTACCCAGAAGGTTTTAAGGGGGATCTACGAAGAAGAAACAGGAGACAAGATTGCAGACTGGCATGATATTCATGTAAATGTAGTGGGGATCAACCATTTCACCTGGTTTACGGAGGCAAGTTATAAAGGAGTTGACTTATTCCCTGTATACAAGAATTATATAGATCATCATTTTGAAGAAGGTTATCAGCTGGAAGGTGAAAACTGGATGAATTCTTCTTTTAAATGCGCCAATCGTGTAAAAATGGATCTTTTTTGCAGGTATGGGCTGATCGCAGCAGCAGGAGACCGTCATCTGGCGGAATTTATGCCTGGAAATGAGTATCTGAATGATCCGGAAACAGTTGCTTCCTGGAAGTTCGGTCTGACAACAGTAGACTGGAGAAAAGAAGATCTGAAGAAACGTCTGGAGAGAAGTCACAGACTGGCAGCAGGAGAAGAGGAGATCGATCTGACGCCAACAGGAGAAGAGGGAATTCTTCTGATCAAGGCACTGTGTGGACTGGGACGTGTAGTCAGCAATGTAAATATCCCAAATACAGCCGGTCAGATCCCAAATCTTCCGGAAAATGCCCTGGTAGAGACAAACGCCCTGTTTGACAGAGACAGTATCCATCCGGTGGCTGCAGGGAAAGTACCTGAAAATGTAAAAGCCCTGCTGATGCCTCACATTGAAAACCATGAGAGGACCTTAAAGGCAGCACTTACCTGTGATGAAGAACTGGTAGTACAGGCTTTCCTGCATGACCCTGTTGTAAAGGGAAAGCAGCCTCAGGAGGCACAGGTGCGCAGCCTGGTACATGATATGATCGAAAACACCAGAAAATATCTGCCAGACGGCTGGAATTAAATATAGAAAATAAGTTTTTGAATGTTTCGGATATATCGTTTACAGAACGGCAGCCAGACCTGTAAGAGACAGATCTGGCTGCCGGATCCTGTTACCAGGAAAGGATCTCGTATCCATCCTCTGTGATCAGAACCTGGATCTCCCACTGGGCGGAAGGCATACCGTCATCTGTATAGATGGTCCAGTCATTTTCCGCGTCAACGAAGATATCTGCTTTCCCCATATTGATCATAGGTTCAATGGTAAAGATCATACCCGGAACCATAAGCATCTCTGTTCCTTTTTTAGAAACAAAACTTACCCATGGATCTTCGTGGAATTCCAGGCCTACGCCGTGACCGCCGATCTCCCGGACAACGGTATAACCGTTTGCAGTAGCGTAGTCGTTGATGGCCTGACCCATATCACCTAAGTGTCCCCATGGCCGTACCTGTTTTAAACCTTCTTCGATCGCCTGTTTGGTTACCTCTACCAGACGCTTCTTTTCAGGGGAGACTTCACCGATACAGAACATTCTGGAAGAGTCGGAGTAGTATCCTTTATAAATAGTAGAAACGTCTACATTAATGATATCACCATCTTTTAAGATCACATCAGCAGAAGGGATACCATGGCATACCTGATCGTTTACAGAGGTGCAGACGCTCTTTGGAAATCCTTCATAGTTTAAGGGAGCCGGAATTCCGCCTCTGTGAGTAGTCTGTTCGTAAACCCACAGATCGATCTGCTCGGTTGAGATGCCGGCACAGATATGTTCTGCAACATAATCCAAAACAGACACATTGATCTTTGCGCTTTCGCGGATTGCTGCGATCTGCTCCGGATTTTTGATCATGGCATGACTTGGTACCTTGGAACCTTTGTGACGGTATTCTGACAGTTTTACGTCAAAATCCATATGGCAATTTTTATATTTATGTCCGCTGCCGCACCAGCAGGGATCATTTCTTCCTATTTTCTGCATGATATTCTCCTTTACCTGGCTTCCTGCAAATTTAGATCTCTATAGACTGTAACAGGAAAGCACTGCGTATCAAGTATAGCACAGCAGGGGACACAATGCCATAGGGGGATTGAGAATTATTCCCTTGTACGGGGCAGAGATCTGTGTTTTAGGAAGATATCGTTTTCTTTAGTCTCAGGGGAAGGAGGCGTAAAAGCAAGGATGTTTTCCGGGCTGCAGCCTAAAATGATACAAAGATCATTGATGGTGCTGGTACTTAATGGTCGGTTTTTCCTCAAACGGTCAATGGTAGCACTGGAGATAGAATAATCATGGATCAGCGAATAAGTAGATTCTCCGCTGGCTTTCAGTGTTTCCCAGAAGGGCTGATAGTTTATCATAAAGGTCCTTTCTGTTATTGTTATAGTAGTTTATTTTATTTTTGTATGTTTGACATTGTTGCTGTATTTTTACCTATAAATAATAAACGTAAGAGAATGTAAAAAATCCCCGTCCTTCTGTAAAAAAATGAAAAAATCTTGCATTTTTGTAAAACTTATGTATAATGGGGTTCGGAGGAAGAGTACCATGAAATTAAGAAGAGTTTTAGGTAGTTTTGCCTGGGTGGCCCTGGCAGCTGCGCTGATCCTTGTAAATGCAGCGGCAGCCAATGCGCAGGATAAAGCCGCAGAGGACGGTCAGACCGTTCAGACGATCACAGTAAAATAAGAGGGACATGAGTCCGGGTACAGAGTCGCAGTGTGCGGCTCTTTTTTTGTACTGCCAAGGCACATCCTTTTTACGCCGACAATGGGCATTTCCGCCATGAGGAAGTTTGTTGCAGCAGGCTGAGATCGGGATTTTTCACAGTTTACATAGAAAACGCAACTTTTGCAATGATATTGACAAAAATTCATATGGAAAATAAAAAAATATGTGGTAGAATAGAGACAGAGTTAAGAAGTAATATATTAGTATAACAGTAATATAAAACCAAAACAGGAGGGTATCATTATGCATTTACTGGACAGCGAACTGAAAAACAAAGAACAGTGGGAGAAGGCTGAGATCAGTCTTCCACAGTTTGACCGTCAGGCTATGAAGGAAGAGACAAAGAAGAACCCACAGTGGGTACACTTTGGCGCAGGTAATATTTTCCGCGCATTCCCAGCTGCATTACAGCAGAAACTGTTAAATGAAGGAATTGAAAAAACAGGTATCATCGTAGCAGAGGGTTATGATTATGAGATCATCAAGAAAGCATACCGTCCACAGGATGATTTAAGCCTTTTAGTTACCTTAAAGGCAAACGGAACCATTGAAAAGACCGTGATCGGAAGCCTTGCAGAGTCACTGACTGTAGACCGTCATGACGCAGCAGACTGGAACCGTTTAAAAGAGATCTTCGCAAGCAATACCCTTCAGATGGTAAGCTTTACCATTACTGAAAAGGGCTACAGTATCACTTCTCCTGACGGTGCATTCCGCGCAGATGTAAAGGCTGATTTTGAGGCAGGTCCTGAAAATGCAGACAGCTACATCGGTAAGCTGGCAGCATTATGCTACTGGAGATATACCCAGGGCGCAGCTCCACTGGCACTGGTAAGTATGGACAACTGCTCCCACAACGGAGATAAGCTGTTCGCAGCAGTAGATGCTTATGCAAAAGCATGGACTGAGAACGGAAAAGCAGAGAAGGGCTTCTTAGAGTACATTGAGAACCCTGCAAAGGTTTCCTTCCCTTGGAGCATGATCGATAAGATCACCCCACGTCCTGACGCAAGCGTAAAGAAGATGTTAGAGGATGCTGGCTTTACTGATACAGAAAGCATTGTAACAAGCAAGAATACCTACGTAGCACCTTTCGTAAACGCAGAAGAGGCTCAGTACCTTGTAATTGAAAATGCATTTCCAAACGGCCGCCCGGCATTAGAGAATGCAGGTGTTATGTTCACCTCTAGAGAGACAGTAGAAAAAGTAGAGCGCATGAAAGTATGCACCTGCTTAAATCCTCTGCACACTGCACTGGCTGTATATGGCTGCCTGTTAGGTTACACCAAGATCAGCGATGAGATGAAGGATGCTGACCTGGTTAAACTGGTTGAGATCATTGGATACAAAGAGGGACTTCCGGTTGTTACAGATCCTGGAATTCTTTCTCCAAAGAAGTTTATTGATGAAGTACTTCAGATCCGTGTACCAAACCCATTTATGCCTGATACTCCACAGAGAATTGCCTGCGATACTTCCCAGAAGCTGTCCATCCGCTTTGGTGAGACCATTAAGGAATACATGGCAAGCTCTGAACTGGATGTAAAATCCTTAAAGTTCATCCCAATGGTACAGGCTGGATGGTGCCGTTATCTGTTAGGTGTAGATGATGAACTGAACGCATTTACAGTAAGCCCGGATCCAATGTATGAGGAACTGGCTGGCAAGCTGGCAGGCGTAAAGGTAGGAGAGTCCTGCGACGTACACGCTGTTCTTTCCCCAATCTTAAGTGATGCAAAGATCTTCGGTGTAAACTTATATGAGGCAGGTCTTGGCGAATATGTAGAAAGCATCTTCGCAGAACTGATCGCTGGAAAGGGCGCTGTAAGACAGACTTTAAAGAGACATCTGGCTGAGGCATAAGATAGGGCTTACCTGCATCAACAGGTAAATAAAAGTTTGTGTTATAAATAGGTTAAAACTGGCCGTGGCAGAAATGTTGCGGCCTTTTTTGCTGCCATGCATCTGAAAGAAGCGCCTTTTATATTCCCAAGACATGTGTTATACTAGCAGGGAAACATATGTACGGACAGAAGGAGTATAACCATGAACAGGATCCCACAGCCTGGAACTTTTTACAGGCATTTTAAAAATAAATTATATCAGGTCATTGCAGTGGCCACTCATTCAGAAACAGGAGAGAAAATGGTGGTCTATCAGGCTCTCTATGGGGATTACCAGGTGTATGTAAGACCGTTGGAGATGTTTATAAGCCCGGTAGACCGGGAAAAATATCCGGATGTGGAGCAGGAATACCGTTTTGAGCAGGTATTTCCGGGACAGATGAATGAACTGGGAAAAAATGGAAATAAGCCGGCCACTGGCAATCTGGCAGGATATGATCAGACCCAGCAACCAGAAGAACCGATGAGCCACGAATGGCTGGAACGTTTTCTGGACGCTGACTGCCCGGAAGATCAGCTGGCTGTATTAAAACAGATGGAAGGCCATGTAACACAGAAAGAACTGGACTGTATCTTTCTGTCTTTGGACCTGCAGCCGGAAACAGGAAAGACAAAAACAGAGCAGGTAATAGATCTGCGCCGCCATATACAGCTGCTGCGCCGGTATGACGGCAGCAGACTGCGCTGATGGTTAAAATGAGGTGAACGAATGCTATTTGATCTGGAAGAAGAACTGAAAAAGCTGCCTGCAAGCCCCGGTGTATATCTGATGCACAATAACCGGGATGAGATCATTTATGTAGGCAAGGCCATCAGTTTGAAAAATCGTGTACGCCAGTATTTTCAGAGCAGCCGCAATAAAACAGCCAAGATCCAGCAGATGGTATCCCATATTGCATGGTTTGAATATATCCTGACAGACTCTGAGTTGGAGGCGCTGGTCTTAGAGTGCAATTTAATAAAGGAACACCGTCCGCGATATAATACCATGTTAAAGGATGATAAGACCTATCCTTATATCAAGGCAACGATCTGGGAAGATTTTCCAAGGCTTCTGTTTTCAAGAGATATGAAAAAGGATGGCAGGAGCCGCTATTTTGGTCCTTATACCAGTGCCGGGGCTGTAAAAGACAGCCTGGAGCTGATCCACAAACTGTACCGCATCCGCACCTGCAACCGCAGTCTGCCAAAAGATACGGGAAAAGAGCGGCCCTGTTTAAATTATCACATCCATCAGTGCGATGCTCCCTGCCAGGGATATATTTCAAAAGAAGAGTACCAGGAGTCTTTCAAAGGGGCACTGGACTTTTGGGGGCCATTATGAACCCTTACTGAAATCTCTGGAAGATAAAATGTATGATGCTTCTGAAAAATGGAGTTTGAAAAGGCCATTGAATACAGAGAACTTTTAAACAGTGTAAAACAGGTGGCCCAGAAGCAGAAGATCACCAGCAGCGGCAGGGAAGACAGGGATATTGTGGCTATGGCAAGAGCCATGGAAGATGTGGTGGTCCAGGTGTTCTTTATCAGGGAAGGAAAGATGATCGGCAGGGACCATTTTTACATCCAGGCGGGAATGGCAGAAGAAAAAGGAGAGATCATCAGCGGGTTTGTAAAACAGTTTTATGCAGGAACTCCTTTTATCCCAAGAGAAGTGTGGCTCCAGTATCCCATTGAAGACGAGGAGATCATCAGCCAGTGGTTATCCCAGAAAAAGGGACAGAAAGTAAAACTGGTGGTTCCGCAGAAAGGAGATAAAGAGCGGCTGGTTGAACTGGCGGCCAGAAATGCAGCTCTGGTACTGACACAGGACGAGGAAAAGATCAAACGGGAAGAACTGCGTACCATAGGTGCCATGAACCAGGTGGGAAGCTGGATCGGGTTAGAAGGGATCCGCAGAGTGGAAGCATACGATATTTCCAATACCAGTGGTGTAGAGTCGGTAGGTTCTATGGTGGTCTATGAAGACGGAAAGCCAAAGCGCAGCGATTACCGCAAGTTTAAGATACGTACTGTCCAGGGCCCCAATGATTATGCGTCCATGGAAGAGGTGCTTACACGCCGTTTCTCCCATGGAATACAGGAAAGTGAAAACTTACGTGAAAAGGGAAAGGATATTTCCTATGGAAGTTTTACCCGCTTTCCGGATCTGATCATGATGGATGGCGGACGGGGACAGGTAAATATTGCCCTGGCAGTCCTTGATCGTCTGGGGCTTTCGATCCCTGTGTGCGGTATGGTAAAGGATGATAACCACAGGACCAGAGGACTTTATTATAATAACGTAGAGATCCCCATTGACCGTCACAGCGAAGGCTTCCGGCTGATCACACGGATCCAGGATGAGGCCCACCGCTTTGCCATTGAATATCACAGAAGCCTGCGGGGAAAAGCCCAGGTAAGGTCTGTTTTAGATGATATAGAGGGCATCGGGCCAACCAGGAGAAAAGCCCTTATGCGCCATTTTAAGGATATAGACACCATACGCAGTGCCACTGCAGAAGAATTAGAGCAGGTGCCTCAGATGAACCGGAAAGCAGCGGAGTCTGTGTATCTTTTCTTTCATAAGCCGGAAAAGATACAGGAGGACAATGCCCAGGCTGGTGCCGGAAACGAAAATACATGACAATAACCTTAAAATGTGTTAGTATAGGAATAAATAATTGGTGAATATTGGAAAAATCAAAAGTACAATAAAGTAGAATAATCACATAAGGGGGAAACCATTATGCATGGAGTTACTATTACAGAGCTGATCGAGAAAATGAACCTGCGAAATTCCACACCGCAGATCGATACAGACAAGATCGTGCTGACCCACCCGGATGTAAACCGTCCGGCACTGCAGCTGACCGGATTTTTCGATCATTTTGACAGAGAACGTGTACAGATCATTGGATATGTAGAGCAGGCATATATTAAGACTATGGAGCGTGATGTAAAGCGTCAGATGTTTGATAAGCTTACTTCCAGCCAGATTCCATGTCTGGTATTCAGCAGAAGCCAGGAGCCGGATGACGATCTCCTTGAGTACTGCAATTACTACGGCGTTCCATGTCTTGTCTCTGATAAGACTACTTCTTCCCTGATGGCAGAGGTGATCCGCTGGTTAAATGTAAAGCTGGCACCATGTATCAGTATCCACGGTGTACTCCTTGACGTATTTGGTGAAGGTGTTCTGATCATGGGCGAGAGCGGTATTGGTAAAAGCGAGGCAGCTCTGGAGCTGATCAAGCGCGGACACCGTCTTGTTACCGATGACGTAGTAGAGATCCGCAAGGTCAGCGATGATACACTGATCGGAAGCGCACCGGATATCACCAGACATTTTATTGAACTTCGCGGTATTGGTATTATCGACGTAAAGACACTGTATGGTGTTGAAAGTGTTAAGGATACTCAGTCTATTGATATGGTCATCAAATTAGAAGACTGGAATAAGGATAAAGAATATGACCGGCTGGGACTGGAAGACCAGTATACAGAATTTTTAGGCAACAAGGTAGTCTGCCATACCATCCCGATCCGTCCGGGACGTAACCTTGCCATTATCGTAGAGTCTGCAGCAGTTAACTACCGTCAGAAGAAGATGGGCTACAATGCGGCACAGGAACTGTACAACCGTGTACAGGCTAATTTAAAGGGAATGTCTCCGTCAAAATAGGCAGCAAAGAAGAGTAAACGAGTAAGAGAGGAATAAGACCCCATGTCAGAGTTTTGTGAAAAGCTGGAAGAAAAGCTGAAGGAAGTTATGACTTCAGAGAGAGGAAACTTCCGCTTTATGGAGCCTATGAAACGGCACACTACTTTCCGCATTGGAGGACCGGCAGCTGTATTTATCAGTCCCGGTTCCGAAGAAGAGCTGAGAGAGGTTCTGAACCTGTTAAAAGAAGAAAATATCCCCTGGACCATCCTGGGAAATGGAAGCAACCTGTTAGTCAGTGATGAAGGCTTTAAGGGAGCTGTTATTTCCATGTCTGAAGGCTGGGCCTATTCCGGCGTATTAAGAGAGGATGAGAAAGCGGGAAAGACCCTTATAAGAGCAGGAGCAGGAGAGCTTTTAAGCCGTACCGCAAGACTGGCTATGGAGTGTTCTCTTACAGGAATGGAGTTTGCTTCCGGTATTCCCGGTACCATTGGCGGTGCCCTGGTGATGAATGCAGGTGCCTATGGCTCAGAGATTTGTAATGTCTTATCCAGAGCAAAGGTTATGACAACAGAGGGTGAGATCCTGGAACTTCCTGCAGAGGAACTGGAACTGGGATACCGCACCAGCTGTATCCCGAAGAAAAATTATATTGTATTAGAAGCTGTGTTTGAACTGAACAAGGGAAGCAAAGAAGCCATCAGCAGCCAGATGCGGGAACTGGCAGGAAAACGCAGGGAAAAACAGCCCTTAGAATACCCAAGTGCAGGCAGTACCTTTAAGAGACCAGAGGGATATTTTGCCGCAAAGCTGATTGAGGATGCCGGTTTAAAGGGCTTCTCAGTAGGCGGTGCCATGGTTTCCGAAAAGCACAGCGGTTTTGTGATCAATTACAATGATGCCACAGCAAGTGATGTAATAGAACTTTGCAGACAGGTAAGAGAAAAAGTCAAAGCCTTAAGCGGGGTCGAGCTGGAAATGGAAGTAAAAAGGCTGGGAGAATTCAAATGAAACTTGTGATCGTAACCGGAATGAGCGGGGCAGGAAAGACCATTGCCTTAAAAATGTTGGAGGATATCGGTTTTTACTGTGTGGACAACCTGCCAATCTCTCTGGTGGATAAATTTGTACAGCTTGTATCAGAAGGTACCAGTATTGAAAAAGCAGCTTTAGGTCTGGATATACGAAGCGGGGAAGAGTTGGGAAATCTGGATGAGATCCTGGAAAACTGGCGCAGAAGCAATGTGGATGTACAGGTACTTTTCCTGGATGCCAATGACGCAGTCCTTATTAAACGTTATAAAGAGACTCGCCGTACCCATCCTCTTGCAGGTGCGGGAAGACTGGAAAACGGCATTGAAAAAGAACGGGAAAAACTGGCATTTTTAAAGAGAGAAGCAGATTATATCATTGATACCAGCATGCTCCTTACCAGGGAACTGCGAAAAGAACTGGAAAAGATCTTCTTACAGGATGCCAGATATAAAAACATGTATGTTACAGTTCTTTCTTTCGGCTTTAAATACGGAATACCGGAAGATGCAGACCTGGTATTTGATGTGCGTTTCCTTCCAAATCCATATTATGATGAACACTTACGGCCTCTTACAGGTCAGGTGCAGGCAGTACGGGACTATGTGATGCAGGGCGGAACAGCGGATGCTTTTTTAAAGAAACTGTATGACATGATCGATTTCCTTCTGCCAAACTACATAAATGAAGGAAAGAACCAGTTAGTGATTGCTGTGGGCTGTACAGGAGGAAAACACCGTTCCGTTACTATTGCAAGAGCTTTGTATGAGCATCTGGAGGCAGCCGGGGAATACGGGATCCGTATCGATCACAGAGATATTGATAAAGACAACAAGAAGGCATAGAGCATTTGATTTGATGCAGCAGTGAGGTAAAAATGTCATTTTCTTCCACAGTAAAAGAGGAACTGTCCAGGCAGCTTACCACTGCCAGACATTGCCAGATCGCGGAAATGGCGGCTATCTTAAGCCTTTGCGGACGGGTGAAGATATCGGCATCCGACCACTTTGCCATTGCCATCCATACAGAAAATCTGGCAGTTGCAAGAAAATACTTTACATTATTGAAAAAAACATTTAATATAAATACTGATGTTTTGATCCGTCAGGGCCTGTTACCGGCCCGGAGCAGGACTTACGTTGTAGCAGTGAGAGAACATGAAGATGCCCTTCGTGTTTTACAGGCAGCGAAATTACTGGATGCAAATGGTGAGATCGCAGAAGACCTGTCTTTAGTCCACAACGTGATCGTGCAGAACACCTGTTGCAGACGGGCGTTCATCCGGGGAGCTTTTCTTGCAGCAGGTTCTATCAGTGATCCGGAGAAGTTTTATCACTTTGAGATCACCTGTGCGTCTATGGGGAAGGCAAAGCAGCTTCAGGGACTTATGGCGTCATTTGGTATTGATGCCAGGATCGTATTACGCAAGCGTTATTTTGTGGTATATGTAAAAGAAGGCAGCCAGATCGTTGACCTCTTAAATATCATGGAAGCACCGGTCGCTTTAATGGAACTGGAGAATATACGGATCGTAAAAGAAATGCGCAACACAGTAAACCGTAAAGTAAACTGTGAGACCGCAAACATCAACAAAACAGTTTCTGCGGCGGTGAAGCAGATGGAAGATATCCGCTATATATGTGACACAGTGGGGCTTGAATCTCTTCCGGATAATTTAAAGGAAATGGCTAAAATGCGCCTGGAACGGCCGGAAGCCACTTTAAAAGAACTGGGAGAAGCTCTGGAACCGCCTGTAGGAAAATCCGGTGTTAATCACAGACTGAGAAAATTAAGTCTCATAGCACAGGATATCCGCGAAAGGTCTTAAACAAGGTACCTGGATGGGAAGATCCCATTGGCAGGAATGAGGAGGATAATTATGGTCAAGAAATCTATTAAAATTGAGTTGTCTTCAGGTCTGGAAGCACGTCCGGCAGCTATGCTGGTACAGGTTGCAAGTCAGTATGACAGCAAGATCTACCTGGAAGCTGATTCTAAGCGTGTAAATGCAAAGAGTATTATGGGTATGATGACTCTTGGTCTGGTAACCGGTGAGTCCATTACCGTAGAGGCAGATGGTACTGACGAGGAGCAGGCTGTTGCTGAGATCGAGAAGTACCTGCAAAATCAGTAAAGAGTGTGGGAGAGACAACACTTTTATAGTACGATATAAACAGGCAAAAGAGGCTGCTGTGGACGGGCGGTCTCTTTTTAAATTTTAGAAGTATTTCACAAAGGAGGGTTTATGGCATTTACGCATCTGCATGTCCATACAGAATACAGTCTTTTGGACGGCTCTTCCAAGATCAGAGAGCTGACTGCCAGGGCAAAAGAGCTGGGAATGGACAGCATGGCAATCACTGATCACGGCGTTATGTACGGCGTCATCGACTTTTACCGGGCTGCCAGGGAAGTGGGGATCAAACCCATCCTTGGCTGTGAGGTCTATGTGGCTCCCGGTTCCCGTTTTGACAGGGAAAATGGTGCCGGCGAGGACCGGTATTACCACCTGATCCTTTTGGCGGAAAATAATACAGGCTATAAAAACCTGATGAAGATCGTTTCCAAGGGCTTTGTAGACGGTTTTTATTATAAGCCAAGAGTGGACTTAGACCTTTTAGAAACTTACCATGAAGGCATTATCTCATTAAGCGCCTGCCTTGCAGGTGAGGTACAGAAATACCTTGCAAGAGGCATGTATGAAGAGGCGAAGCGGTCTGCTTTAAGATATTCTGAGATCTTTGGGAAAGACCATTTTTATCTGGAACTTCAGGATCATGGTATACCGGAGCAGAAAATGGTAAATCAGGGACTGCTGCGCCTTTCTCAGGAGACGGGGCTGGAACTGGTGGCTACCAACGACGTTCATTATACCTTTGCGGAAGATGCCAAGGCCCATGACATTTTATTGTGTATCCAGACAGGCAAAAAGGTAACAGATGAGGATCGCATGCGCTATGAAGGAGGACAGTATTACTGCAAATCCGAAGAAGAGATGCGAAAGCTGTTCCCTTATGCACAGGAAGCCATTGACAATACTCATAAGATTGCAGAGCGGTGTAATGTGGAGATCGAGTTTGGTGTTACCAAGCTGCCAAAATATGAGGTACCGGAAGGTTTTGACTCCTGGACTTATTTGAACCACTTATGCCGGGAGGGCTTTAAGACCCGTTATCCGGATGATGACGGCACGTTAAGCCGCCGTCTGGATTATGAATTAGGTGTTATCAAAACCATGGGCTATGTGGATTATTTCCTGATCGTATGGGATTTTATCAATTATGCCCGTTCCCAGAATATTATGGTGGGACCAGGGCGTGGTTCTGCGGCAGGAAGTATCGTTTCTTATACGCTTGGCATTACCAATATTGACCCGGTGCGTTATAACCTGCTCTTTGAGCGTTTCTTAAATCCGGAGCGAGTGTCCATGCCTGATATTGACGTGGATTTCTGCTACGAGCGCAGACAGGAAGTCATTGACTACGTTGTGCGCAAATACGGCAAGGACCAGGTGGTACAGATCGTCACTTTTGGTACACTGGCAGCAAAAGGTGTAGTCCGTGACGTAGGCCGTGTGCTGGATCTGCCTTATGCCATGTGCGACTCCATTGCGAAAATGATCCCCAATGACCTGGGAATGACCTTGGATAAGGCTCTTACGGCCAATCCGGATCTAAAGAAGCTTTATAATGAGGATGAGCAGGTAAAATATCTTATCGATATGTCAAAACGTCTGGAAGGACTGCCAAGACATACCTCCATGCATGCGGCAGGCGTTGTGATCGGCAGCCGTTCTATTGATGAGTTTGTGCCTCTTTCCAGGGCAGCAGACGGAACTATTACCACCCAGTTTACCATGACGACCATTGAAGAGCTGGGATTGTTGAAAATGGACTTCCTGGGCCTTCGTACACTGACTGTGATCCAGAATGCAGTGCGTCTGGCAGAAAAAGACTACGGCATAAAGCTGGATATGGATCATATTGATTACAATGATAAAAAGGTACTGGAGTCTATTGGTACAGGCCGTACAGAAGGCGTGTTCCAGCTTGAGAGTGCCGGAATGAAAGGGTTCATGAAGGAACTGAAGCCGCATAACCTGGAAGATGTTATTGCCGGTATCTCCCTGTACCGTCCGGGCCCAATGGATTTTATCCCACGCTATTTAAAGGGTAAAAATGATAAGACCTCTATTACCTATGAGTGCCCTCAGCTGGAGCCCATCTTAAGCCCGACCTATGGCTGTATCGTTTACCAGGAGCAGGTTATGCAGATCGTCCGTGACCTGGCTGGCTATACCATGGGCCGAAGCGATCTGGTGCGCCGTGCCATGAGTAAGAAAAAGACGGCTGTCATGGAAAAAGAGCGTCAGAACTTCGTTTACGGAAATGAGGCAGAGGGAGTAAAGGGCTGTATCGCCAATGGGATTGATGAAAAGACGGCAAACCATATTTACGATGAGATGATCGATTTTGCAAAATATGCATTTAATAAGTCTCATGCTGCAGCTTATGCTGTGGTTTCTTATCAGACGGCTTATTTAAAATATTATTATCCAAAAGAATTTATGGCAGCACTTATGTCTTCTGTTATGGATAATGTAAGCAAATTTTCGGAATATATCTTAACCTGCCGCCGTATGATGGATATTGCCATCCTGCCGCCGGATATCAACGAAGGAGAAAGCGGCTTCTCTGTATCAGGAGATGGTATCCGCTATGGACTTTCTGCGATCAAAAGCGTGGGAAGGCCGGTCGTAGACGCAATCCTGGAAGAACGGAAGAAAAACGGTATTTTCAGTTCCATGGAAGATTTTATCAACCGTATGACCAACAAAGAGGTGAACCGCCGTACCATTGAAAACTTTATTAAGTCCGGAGCTATGGACTCTCTTCCTGGCACCAGACGGCAGAAGGTGGCAGTGGCGCCGATCCTTCTTGACAATAAAGCAAGGGAGCGTAAAAACGCCTGGGAAGGCCAGATGAGTCTGTTTGACCTGGTATCAGAGGAAGAGAAAAAGGAATATCAGGTATCTTTCCCGGATGTGGGAGAGTATTCCAAGGAAGAGCTGCTGGCTTTTGAAAAGGATATTCTGGGCGTATACATCAGCGGTCATCCATTAGATGATTATGAAGGTCTCTGGAGAAAGAATATCACTGCCACATCTGCTGATTTTATTGTAGATGAAGAGACAGAAGAAGCAGTGGTAAAAGATGGCATGAAGGTGGTAATAGGCGGTCTGGTGGCCGGAAAAGTGGTAAAGACCACAAGGAGCAACCAGCTGATGGCATTTATCACACTGGAAGATCTGATGGGCTCTGTGGAAGTGATCGTTTTTCCGAAAAATTACGAAGCGGACCGGGATGTTTTAACAGAAGACTCCAAGATCTTTATCAAGGGCAGAGTGTCCTTAGGAGATGAACCGGTGGGCAAACTGGTATGCGAGCAGGTGATCCCATTTTCAAAGGTTCCAAGACAGCTGTGGCTGCAGTTTGAAGATAAAGAAATATATCAGGCCATGGAAGGGGAAATTTTAGGCATTTTAAAAGAAAGTGAAGGCCCGGACAGCGTAGTTATCTATTTAAAGAAGGAGCGGGCAAAGAAAATACTGCCTGCAAACTGGAAAGTAGAGGCTGCAGGGGAGCTGATGGAAACATTGATTTGTAAACTTGGTGAAAAAAATGTCAAGCTTGTAGAAAAAAACTTGATTAATCTGGGAAAATGAATTAGAATAGCGTTGTGTATTTATTTAAGAACAGAAGCAACGCACATCAGACCTGGAGATGTGCTTAAAACAAGGAGGTAGATTGGTATGGCAAAGTCAGTAAAGACCATTGGAGTATTAACCAGCGGAGGTGATGCTCCTGGAATGAACGCGGCCATTCGTGCGGTTGTAAGAGGCGCGATCAATAAGGGCCTGAAAGTAAAAGGTATTATGAGAGGATATGCCGGACTTTTGGATGAAGAGATCGTGGATATGGATACTACCAGTGTATCTGATATTATTAACCGGGGCGGTACCATTCTTTATACAGCAAGATGTATGGAATTTACAAAACCGGAAGGACAGGAGAGAGGCGCAGAGATCTGCCGCAAGCATAACATTGACGGTATCGTAGTCATCGGCGGTGACGGATCTTTCCGTGGTGCAGGAAAACTTTCTGCACTGGGCATCAACACCATCGGACTTCCTGGAACCATTGACCTGGATATTGCATGCACGGATTATACCATCGGCTTTGATACAGCTGTAAACACAGCTATGGAAGCCATTGATAAGATCCGTGATACATCTACCTCCCACGAACGCTGCAGTATCGTTGAGGTTATGGGCCGTAATGCAGGTTATATCGCGTTATGGTGCGGTATTGCAAACGGGGCCGAGGATATTCTTCTTCCGGAGCGCTATGACGGCGACGAGCAGGCTCTTATCAACCGTATTATCGAAAACCGTAAGAGAGGTAAGAAACATAACATCATCATCAATGCAGAGGGCATCGGACATTCCGGTTCCATGGCAAAGCGTATTGAAGCAGCAACCGGTATCGAGACCCGTGCTACCATTTTAGGCCACATGCAGCGTGGCGGTACACCTACCTGTAAGGACCGTGTATACGCATCTATTATGGGTGCAAGAGCGGCAGAACTGTTAGCAGAAGGAAAGAGCAACCGTCTGGTAGCTTACAAGCATGGTGAGTTTGTAGATTACGATATTCAGGAAGCACTGAATATGAAGAAGGATATTCCTGAAGAACAGTATGAGATCGCAAAGCTGCTGGCAAGATAATACTTGTCTGGTCTGCCAGCTGTATGATAAGAATACAAAGTCCGCCGTTACCGGCATCTGCCGGTGCAGCGGACTTTCATGTGTTTCATAAGCCATTAACGAACAAACCGCCTGCGTAAACAGGCAGTAGAGCACGTCAGTGCGGGTTTGTGAGTGTGGTGGGGTGATGTATAGAAAGGAAAGAAAATATGACAGATAAAGTAGTGCTCTGCGGAGCCAATTCCTATGAGCAGAAATACTATTTCAACGAGGAATTCCAGTCCCTGCCTCAGTCTGTAAAAGATGAACTGCACATTATGTGCGTTCTTTTTACAGAAGATGTAGGCGGTATCCTTACTATGGAATACGATGAAAAGGGAAATCTGGATTTTCAGGTCATCTCTGAAGAGGGAGATTATCTCTTTGATGAGATCGGAAGTGTATTAAAGATCAAGGAGTACCAGGAGACAAAGAAAGAGCTTCTGGAAGCGTTGGAGCTTTATTACAGAACCTTCTTTTTAGGGGAAAATGTAGACTGGGAAGAGGAAAAAGAGGACCAGGAAGGCGACGATAAGGGAGAAACAGATGAAGTTTAAGATCGGTGATACCCTTTTAGATAACAACGTATTTCTGGCACCTATGGCAGGTGTGACAGATCTGCCTTTCCGCCTTTTATGCAGGGAACAGGGTGCAGGCATGTCAGTGACAGAAATGGTCAGTGCCAAGGCTATTTTATACAAAAACAAAAACACAAAAGAACTTCTGGCAGTAGACCGGGCAGAAGGTCCTGTTTCTGTACAGCTGTTTGGCTCCGATCCGGAGATCATGGCAGCGATCGCAGCCCAGATCGAGGACGGGCCCTATGTTGCCATTGATGTAAATATGGGATGCCCGGTGCCAAAGATCGTCAACAATCACGAAGGTTCTGCCCTGATGAAAGATCCGGCCCAGGCAGAAAAAGTGCTTACTGCTATGGTAAAGGCAGTGAAAAAGCCGGTGACTGTAAAATTCCGTAAAGGCTTTAATGACCAGAACATTAATGCCGTTGAGTTTGCAAAAATGGCAGAAAGCTGCGGCGTAGCAGCTGTGGCAGTCCATGGCCGCACCAGGGAACAGTATTATTCCGGAAAGGCAGACTGGGATATTATCCGCCAGGTAAAAGAGGCGGTAAAGATACCGGTGATCGGAAACGGGGATGTATTTACACCTGAGGATGCAAAACGACTGTTAGATGAAACCGGCTGTGATGGTATTATGGTAGGCAGAGGAGCCAAGGGAAATCCCTGGATCTTTAAACGCATTACCCATTATTTGGAAACAGGTGAACTGCTGCCGGGACCTACCCTTATGGAAGTACGGGATATGATCCTGCGCCATGGAAAGATGCTCACAGAGTACAAGGGCGAGATGATCGCCATGCGTGAAATGCGCAGCCACATGGCCTGGTACACCAAGGGAATGCGAAATTCCGCAGCCCTGCGCTGTGAGATCAACCAGGTAGAGACATTGGAAGGTCTGGCAGAACTTCTGGAAAAGCGGATGGAAGCAGAATAAGAGCTGGTAAAAGAAAAATAAAACCAGGAACAGGTAAAAATAAAAAAGCGTTATTTAGATAAAAATATAACGAAATGACAGCAAAGAGCAGGCAGGACAGAAGGAAAGTCTTACCTGCTTTCTTTCTTTTTTAGAGATATAACTTATTTTAATTTAATACATGTTATGAAAATAAAGTAGAACAGCACATGTCTTAATTAATACAAGTTATGGCGGAATAAACCAAAGGAAAATAGAAAAATAGGGGTTTTAGAAAAATGTGCCTAAAAAATAAAGAAAAACTTGTAGAAAAGTTAAAAATCTAAAATATACTTGACTTATTTTAATACATGGTGTATGGTTATTACACCATACAGTTGCAGACAGGAGAGGAGGCAACACTGTGAATAAATTATCAAATAAACCTTTATATGATCAGGTGTTTGACCAGATCAAAGATATGATACGCAGTGGTACCTACTGCGCCGGGGATCAGCTTCCCAGCGAAAAGAACTGATGGAACGTATGGGAGTCAGCAGAGTAACTGTCCGCCAGGCACTTCGCCTTTTAGCTGATGCAGGTATTATTGAGACCCGCAAAGGAAAGGGAAGTATCGTCAGCGTTGACTGGAAAAATTTGCTGGATCCCGGAGAGTTAAAAGACCAGGCAGAAAAATACTGGCGTCAATTTGAACTCTCCACAAAGGCCAGAAGGCTCATCGAACCTGCTATTGCAAAGCAGGCGGCGTTTATGGCTACACCGGAAGATATTGCCAGACTGGAGCGTATTTACGAAAACGACCAGGTGGTGATCGAAGGCCCGAATCTGTATGTGGAAGAGGGCAGAGGACTTCAATCTTTCCACGGCTGCTTATGGGAGATCGTAAAAAATCCCCTGTTAGAGCCGGTATGGAACGCGGTAGTCCTTCCTTCCAATGAGATCCGTACACTGCCTCTTATTTTCCCTGTAGACCAGGAGTTAAACAGAGAACAGGTACGTATCCAGCATGGAAATATTCTGGAAGCAGTGAAAAACCATGATGGTGAATACGCATATTTTCATATGTTAGTCCACTGCGACTGGATTTATAACACATATAAGCAGTATTTTGATGAATTCTGCAGGTAAACTTTGATACCGGATTGCTACGTGCTATGCACTCTCGCAATCTAAAAACATTCGTAATCCGCTCATTTTTCTTCAAAAATGGCTACTTACTCATGTTTTGGCGGGTCCCAAGTTCAAAAGCCTCCTGCAAGCAAGCTTGCGTCGGTTTTCGACCTTTTGACCCTGGTATCACATATTCTTTGGCTGTAATTTTCCCGGACAGTGCAGGGCCCGTACCGCCTGGGGATTTGGCATTATACAATGAAAGTGTTGAAAAACACATTCAGTTTTACATCATTTTGGAGGTGCAGTAATGAAGTACGATTTTAACAAAGTACAGGACCGCATTGGCTCTGACTCCATTAAGTGGGAAAAACAGCTGAAATTTGGTACAAAGACAGGACTTCTTCCTTTCTGGATCGCTGATACTGACTTTGCAACATTGCCGGAAGCGGTAGAGGCAATGAAGAAACGTCTGGAACATCCGGTTTTCGGCTATACCACGACAGGAGAGAGAACTTTGGAAACAGTAAGAGGCTGGTATAAGCGCCGTCATCAGGTAGATCTGCCTGTCAGTGCTTTTTCTCCTTCTGAAGGTGTTGTTACATCTATCTGGTTCTCAATCCGCGGCTTTACACAGCCGGGAGACGGAGTTTTAGTGTTTACTCCTGTATATGACCCATTTTTCGCTGTGATCAACAATCAGGGAAGAAAACAGGTTGACTGTCCACTGGTTTACAGCGAAGGCCGTTACACCATTGACTGGGAAGATCTGGAAAAGAAATTAGCCGGTGGTGATGTAAAGGCCATGATCTTCTGCAACCCCCACAACCCGGTAGGCCGTGTATGGACAGAAGATGAGGTCAGAAATATCGTAGAACTGTGTAAGAAATATTCCGTATGGCTGTTCTCTGATGAGATCCATGGAGATGTAGTCCTTTACGGACATCAGTATACTTCTGCTGCACGTTTCGCTGATGTGTACGATCATATGCTGGTCTACACCGCGATCAGCAAGACCTTTAACATGGCAGGTCTTCATTCTTCCTGTACCATTATTCCAAATCCGGAGTACAAGAAGATCCAGGAAGACACTCTTCGCCAGGCATGGCTTATGAGCCCTAACTGCATGGCAAACAGTGCCATTGAAGCCTGCTATACATATGGTGATGAATGGGTAGATGAACAGAATGCATACCTTACAGAAAATGCTGAATTTGTTACCAGCTATCTGAAAGAGCATGCACCACAGATCAAGCCTGTTAAGCCAGAAGGTACTTACCTGATGTGGTTAGACTGCAGCGAACTTTCCATGACTTCCGAGGAGATCGTAAAGATCCTGGCATCTGAGTATAAGATGGCAGTAGGAGGAGGCGCCGGATATCAGGGCAATGGAGAATATTTCCTTCGCTTTAATATTGGCTGCCCAAGAGAAACTCTTGAAAAAGGTATGGAAATACTGGCACAGTTTGTGGCAGATAAGAAAGGGGTATAACTATGGACAACAAAAAACTGAATTTCTGGGAATGTATGAGTTTCTGCATCGGCCAGATCGTTGGTTCCGGCGTATTCGTACTGACCGGTATCGTAATCGGACTGACCGGACACGGCGCACCTTACGGCTTCGTTCTTGCAGCACTGATCGCTGTATGCCAGCTGGTTCCAATGGCAACTCTGGCATCCAGTATGCCGGCAACCGGCGGCAGCTACGTGTATGCTAAGAAACTGATCGGACCAAGAGCATCTTTCGTATTCTTAATGATGTTCGTTCTTCAGCAGGTACTGATCGCAACCTTCGCTATTGGCTTTGCAAGCTATGTAGCTGTTATCTTCCCTGATGTAAATCAGAAGTTAGTAGCACTTGGCGCACTGACTCTGGCAGTAGTAGTAAACATGATCGGCCTTAAGACTTCTGCAAAAGTACAGAAGTTCATGGTAGCATTATTACTTGTTTCTCTGTTTGTATACATTGTATTTGGTCTTCCTAAGGTAGACTGGTCTGCACTGGCATTAAACAGTGAAAACATCATGCCAAACGGCCCAATGAAATTCCTTCGCGGCGCTGCAATGCTTTCCTTCGCATGTGCTGGTGCAAAGTTCTTAGCTGAGAACGGCGGTGAAGTAGAAAATCCTGGCAAGACCATTCCAAAGGCTATGGTATTATCTACACTGCTTGTTGCAATTTTCTATGCATTAGTTGGTATCGTTGCTGCCTGCGTTCTTCCTGTTGAAGAAGTAGCTGGTGTAAACATTTCTGTAGTAGCAAAATCTGTATTCCCTGCACCTGTATACCTGTTCTTCGTAATCGGTGGTGCATGGTTCGCATTACTGACAACCTTAAATGGTACCTTATCCTGGACCACACGTTCCCTGCAGAGAGCAGCTATGGACGGATGGCTGCCAGAGGCCTGCGCAAAGGAAAATAAGGGCGGCACACCTGTTATTCTGTTATTATTCTTCTTTGTAGTTGGTATCATCCCGATCGTAACCGGTATGAACACTTCTGATATTGCAAATATGGGTACTGGTTGTGGTAAGCTCACTGACCTGTTAATGGTTTATGCATGCTTCCGTCTGCCTAAGGTATTTCCTGAGGAATACAAGAAATCTGCTCTGTACATGAGCCCTGCAAAGTTAAATGTAGCTTTAGCTGTTGTATTCGTTGTACTGGCAGCTACCTCCTATGTCAGCCTGTCCAGCTTAAATGCAAGACAGTTCCTGTACATTGGTCTGTTCATCCTTGCAGCAGTTGTACTGATGTTAGTTCGCTATAAGAACGTAAAAGAAAAAATGGATCAGCAGTAAGCACTGTCTGATACCGGGAAAACGCGGTGGGGTGTTGCGGCAATAACATTCTCACCGCGTTCCCTGTTATGGGAGGTAAGACTATGAAATATGCAGTAGTAGGCTTTGGTACAGCCGGCTACCATGCAGTGAAAAAGATCCGTGAACTGGATAAAGAAGGATGCATTGATGTATACAGCAATACAGGTCGTGCCCCTTATAATCCTATGCTGACGACTTATTATGCTTTTGGAAAGCTGGAATATGAGGGAATGTTTCCTTTCGGCGATCTGGAGCAGATACAAAAAGAAGTGGATTTTAACCTTCGCAGGGAACAGGTGATCAAGGTTCATGGATCAGAACATCTGGTAGAAACAGAAAATGGATCAGAGCAGTATGACCGCATTCTGATCGCAACAGGCGCAAGGGCATTTGCTCCTCCTGTAAAAGGACTGGAGCCAGAGGATGCATTTTTAATGCGTACAGTAGAAGATGCCCTTCGTTTTAAAGACAGACTAAAGAAAAATGATATTAAACATGCCGTTGTGATCGGCGCTTCCATGGCTGGTATCAAGGTAGTGGAAGTCCTTCACAAATATGGCATCGAGACCTGGCTTTTAGATCTGGCAAGCTATATTTTCCCTCTGGCTGCCTACAAAGAAGTAGCAAAAGAGATCGAAAAGAGAGTAGAAGCCCAGGGCGTTCATCTGATGTTTGGGGTCACCATTGACCATATGGAACAGGAAAACGGGGAAAAGACAGCTGTTTTAACAGATGGAAGCCGCATTCCTGCTGATATCGTTGGCCTGTGTATTGGTACAAGAGCCATTACAGAGACCGTTCAGGGAGAAGTGGAGATTGGAAGAGGTATTGTGGTAGATGACCATATGCGTACTTCTGTTCCCGGAATTTATGCTGCAGGTGACTGCTGTGAAGGCAACAACCTGGAAAGCGGCCAGAACCAGATCATTGGTCTGTGGGCCAATGCCAATCACCAGGGTGAAACTGCCGGTATCAACATGGCGGGGGGAGATATGGCCTATAAGGGAAATATCCTTCACAATATCACCCATTTTATGAATATGGATTTTATTGGTTTTGGAGACAACCGTATGCAGGGAGAGGTCCTGGAATACGGTTCTCTTTCAGAAGATCTGTATATCCGCCTTGTATTAGACGGAAAGCGCATTGTAGGCGCTAATATTTTAGACAATTATCGTGTCAGCGGCATTATTAAAAACTATATGCTGCGGCTGTTTGCTGGTGAACAGTTTGTTCTGCCGGATTATCAGCGGGCTATGCTGGTAAAAGCGGGACTTTCCGTTCCTTTTATAGATGAAGTTGAGGAGAAGATTCATGGATAGTTTAGAGGCTTTAAAAAAAGCAAAGATACCGGGACCGGAGACCGGCATTGAAAAAAAGAATACGGTCTGTGCTATCTGTTCTCCGGCATACAACTGCGGTGTATGCGCTTATGTAAAAGATGGAAAAATGGTAAAACTGGAAGGTTTGGATGAACATCCAAGAAATAAGGGATGTCTATGTACAAAAGGACTTTCCGGCCGTGGTTTTGCTTACAGAGAAGACCGTATCAAGACACCTCTTCGCCGCATTGGCAAAAGAGGAGAAGGAAAATTTGAACCGATCACCTGGGATGAAGCCTATAAGGAGATCGCTGAAAAGCTAAATCACATTAAAGAGACAGATGGCCCTCAGGCAGTAGCATTTTTCGGCGGTTACAATAAATGGTTCCGTCCGTGGCTGCGTCGTTTTGCCCATTCTTTTGGAACTATGAACTATGGTACAGAGTCCAGCACCTGTATGACGGCTGGCTGGATGGCATGGAAAACAGCCATCGGACAGCTGGCAAAGCCGGATATGCCAAACTGTGACCTGCTTCTTGGCTGGGCATTTAATCCTTATTATTCCGGTTACTTAAAGGCTCAGGGAGCAGAAAAAGCAAGAGCAAGAGGTATGAAAGTCATTGTAGTAGACCCAAAGATCACGCCTACTACAGAAAAAATGTGTGATCTGCATCTGCGTCCTTATCCGGGAACAGACGGCGCTTTGGCCCTGTGCATGGGAAATGTACTGATCCAGAAAGGCTGGATCGATAAAGAATACATTGACAAGTATGTACATGGTTTTAAAGAATATGCCCAGTATGCAGCAGGATTTAATGAGACCAATGTAGAAAAGCTGACAGGCGTTCCCTATGAGTTAGTGGTAAAGGCCTGCGAGATGATCCATGAAAGCAAGTCCATGACCATTAACGAAAACAGTGCGCCTATTCCACACCACAAAAACGGTTTCCAGAATTACCGTGCCATTATGGCGCTTTCAGCTTTGACCGGCAATTTTGACCGCAAAGGCGGACAGCTGCCGGGAGAACATACATTTACTCACCAGATCGCAGGTTTTACTACCCTGGAAGATGAATTTGCCGACGGCACAGAGCCAAAGGATGCAGTCCTTCCAGTAGGAGCCATCAGGTTCCCGTTGTGGTATCATATGGAACGGGAGATGCAGTGCGTGGACCTGCCAAGGCAGATCCATGAGGGAACACCTTATCCTGTTAAGGCATTATTTGCTCTGGGCTTAAATTACCGCATTCTTCCAGATGACCAGTATTTTAAGTCTGCCATGGAGAAACTGGACTTTTTCGTAGATGCAGACCTGTTTATGACTGACGCTGCAAAAATGGCAGATATTGTCCTTCCGGTGTGCACTTCCTATGAAAGAGGAGAGTTAGAGACTTATCCAGGCGGCTATGCATGGCTGACCAAACCTGCCATTGACAGAGTAGGAGAGAGCAAGTCAGACGCAGAGATCTTATGTGAACTGGCAAAAGTAATGAACCTGGGGGATAAGCGCCTGGAAGAAGGCTATGAGAAAAACATTGAGGAGATTTTATCTAACCTGGATCTTACAATGGATGAACTGCGTTCCAGTGACCTGCCTGTAAAAGTGCGGGGGGTAAAACCTTATGTTCCGGGAACGATCCTTGAAAAAGGCTGCAAGACTCCAACTGGTAAATTTGAGTTATATTCAGAACTGATCGCTTCTCATCCGGAATGGCACTTAGATGCCCTTCCAACTTATTGCGAGCCAATGGATGAAGCAGATGAAACCGTATATCCGTTTATTCTCTGCTCCGGCGGAAGATTGCCAAATGCTATCCATTCCCGTCTCCACAAGGTACCGTGGGTACGCAGCCTGCGTCCGGATCCTATGGCAGATATTTCCATAGAAGATGCACAGGCATTGGGCTTAAAAGAGGGGGACGATATAGAACTGTTTACAGAAAGAGGAACCATTTCCGTAAAAGTACATCCAACACACAGGGTGCAAAAAAATGTGGTCTTCTTCTATCATGGATATTCGGAAGCAGATGTAAACTCCCTGATGTCCGGAACCCATGTAGACCCATATTCCGGTTTCCCGGCTTATAATTCTACCAGATGTGGTATGAGAAAGAAGGTGCAGCGATGAAGAAATATGCAATAGATCTGGATATTACCAAGTGTATTTCCTGCGGAGCCTGCTCCATCGCCTGCATGGATCAGAACGACTTTCAGGTAAAAGAAGGGCAGAGACCTTTCAGAAATGTATTTGACCTGGAAATGGAGCAAAAAGGAGAGGTAAAATACAGCCACCTGTCTTTAGCCTGCATGCACTGTAGCGATGCGCCTTGCATTACCGCCTGCCCAAGCGCCTGTCTGCGCAAAGATCCGGAGACCAACCTTACAGTTTACGATACCACTAACTGTATTGGCTGTCACAGCTGCGCAATGGCATGTCCTTATGGTATCCCTTCCTTTGGGGAAAATGGCAAGATGATTAAATGTGACGGCTGCTATGTAAGAGTCCATCACGGAATGCTCCCTGCCTGCGTAAAAGCATGTCCGGTAAAGGCACTGCAATTAGTAGATACAGAAGCCAAAGAACCTCAGATCCCACCGGAACATTCCTTAAGGATGACAAGTGCGGGAATGTTGAAGCAGCAGGTGTAAGTAAAAATAACTGCATCCATAAGCCAGAACCTATTTTACATGTGAGAAAAAGATTTGTTATAATCCCATCTTTGACAGTCAAATTTATCAAAACACCGCTGAAAGCCTTATTCTACCTGGGTTTTTCAGCGGTGTCTTTTCTTTTACTATATAGTCTTTTTTCTGAATCAGATATGGATGATAGACTTTTATGATTTTCTCGAGATTGTTTACTAAGTTTTTGGATTTCTTTCATTTTCCTTTTGGTAAGAAATTCATAATCCGTTTCGAATCCGGCTACTTCATGTAATGCATCCGTCAGTTTAGTAGATTCATAAATCGGTATGAATCCCTGCCCCTGCACATCTGCAAATTCATAGTCTCTTAATGTCGACAATAACTCTTCACATGTATATTTCCGCTCGAGCTTTTTTTCGAGCAGACGATAAATGAACAGCGCTAGAAACAGATCAGGAAATGTGCTCGGATCCGGTCGTTTCGCTGGACAAAACCGGACGGGCAGAAAATCCGTTTTCATGATCCGAAAGCATGCTTCAATCTGCCAACGGCTTTCACTGACTTTTAAAATATTTTCCGGCTCATCGTCAAAAAGATCCGTACATACAGCATAGAGGCCATCGTACTGTGCTTCCTGCAATCTTTCTTCATCCAGAAAATATAGGATATCGGCCATTTCTCCATTTTGTAACAGCTGTTTTATCAATAAATCTTGCTGGGTCATTCGGATTTTCCGGTTTTCTTATGCCTGCCATTTGAAAGCATTGCTTTTGCTCGTTCAATCTGTTTCTCCCGAATCTCTTTTTGATAAGCAGCGTATTTTGGTGAGTAAGTAATCAACAGACGCTGTTCCATCTTTTTGGAACTGTAGTTCTTCTTTATAAAAAGTTCCTCTTTATCATCGTCTGTCAGGCTGTTCAGATCGACCGCTTTATGGTCTGAGAGGCACCGGAATCCTTTTTTGTTTAGTGCAAGTGTCCGGTATTCTTCTGGAAGTTTTTTGATAGACTGGGTTACGATATAAGAGCGCTTCTTGCTGTGATTTAAGAGCCGGTTATTTTCAGAACCAAGGCCTGCATCAGAACAGAAGATAAACTCTTCACACCCAAACTCCTCAATCACTTTTTTCTCGAGTGGTTTCAAAGATGTCTGTTCATTTTGATTTCCTGGAAATATGCTGAAAGCCAGTGGGATTCCATCTCCGTCGGTAAAGAGTCCCATCTGCACGATAGGTTTGGACGGTGTTCTTTACTTTTCCGTATTTTTATCTCCATCTTCTTGTTCAATCTCAAAGTAGTAGTTGGTACAGTCGTAGTAAAGGACCCCATCGTTACGTTTTAAAACAGACTTTGAATTGCGATATAGCTCTGACTGAATCAGATCGCATTCTTCTGAAAGAACATTCAATGCCCGGTAAATATCATGAAGCTGATAAGTGGGTGCTTCTAGGAAGTTTTTAGCCGTTTCAAAAGAAGAACGTTTGCTGCCTGGTTCTAAAATGCGTGTATAGATGAGATCGGATAAGATCGCGTTCAAATCATAATCATAGTGATGTTTATCTCGAATCTTTCGACATACCTTGTTTAAACCAAGTTCATAATAAAGAGACTGCAGGAAAAGGTAACCTCCCTGAAATTTTCGCTTTTCTCCATGGGCGATCTTTCGGTTTGGATGGAAAGTAATAGGAATACAATGATTTGCTTTTCTTCCTGTTCAAACTTTTCGGTCTCAATGCGGGCCTGTTCTTTGCCCAGGCCATAACATCGTCTCTGGTGGGACCATGTTCAACTAACAATTCTTTTAATGTTCCAAGTTTGCGGATTGTCCGAGAGGTAGATTTTCCGTTACTGTCGATGTAGGATTGCTTTATATAAAAGACTCAGCGTTTTTGATTTTGATGTATTGACCTTCAATTTTTCACCTCAATACCATTACAGAAGAACAAAAAGCCTATATATAAAAACAACAAATTTGAAAAAAAATATAAGCATTCATGCAGCTTATACGCTGTTTTTCATTCGGAAGGTGTCAAACTCCCGGGAATGTTGGCAGCAGGTAAAAAAATAACTGCATCCATAAGCCAGAAC
>SCPP01000312.1_pt1 | contig 40795 bp, 88 predicted proteins | sample 6106811 | NCBI WGS metagenome assembly SCPP01 (sample SAMN10720449, study PRJNA508395) | human gut metagenome | isolation source: Participant 2 stool, 15 month | host: Homo sapiens | collected 2018
CACCGATAATTGTATGGATTTCGTCAATAAACAGAATGATGTTGCCGCTGTTTTTTACTTCTTCCATTGCTGATTTGATGCGCTCTTCAAAGTCGCCTCTATATTTAGTTCCGGCAACCATACTGGTTAAAATCCAATGCAACTACGCGTTTGTCTTTTAACAACTCAGGTACTTCACCCTGTACAATTTTCAAAGCCAAGCCTTCAGCAACAGCTGTTTTACCAACACCAGGTTCACCGATTAAGCAAGGATTATTCTTAGTTCTTCTGCTTAAAATTTGAATGACACGCTCAATTTCCACTTGTCTGCCAATAACAGGATCAATTTCTCCTTTTTTGGCCAACTCTATCAAATCTCTACCAAATTGATCAAAGTTTTCGTTGCACTGTTGCCTTTACTTTTACTCCCGACTGTGCGGTACCTGTTGTATTGTCATCTTGTTCACCACTGCTTAGAGCACTTCGGATTTCTTCTATAATATCGTTTTGACGTACCAACATTCTAAGAACGTACACCGTAGCTGTCACCTTCTCCAATACCGCAATTAACAAATGTTCTGTGCCAACGTAATTGTGATTTAATCGGGAAGCTTCCATCACAGCAATTTGTAAAATACGTTTGCTGCGTGGAGTAAAGTCATCTAAAGATAGGTTGGTATGGCTTCCTGTACCTATTTTCTCTTCCATACACTTTGTAAATGCTTCTTCCGTAACACAAGTTTGCTTAAAACCTCTGCTGCTACACCCGAATTTTCTTTTAACAAACCAAGAATAATATGCTCACTGCCAATATAAGTGTGACCCATGTCTTCTGCTGATGTTAAGGCTAAGTTTAAAGCGTTGTTTGCTTTTCTGTAAATCCATCAAATCTATACATATCGTTTTGCTCTCCTATCAAATTGCAATGTTGTTTGTTTTCCTTTTATTTTAATCCTTCGCTTACCATAGAAGCACGGAGAATATCTCTTCTTCCGGGGATAATTGTTTTCCGTTCATTGTCATCATGGTGGCTGGTTGGGTTTGAATCATCAGTTTATTTAATGTTTCATAAGATATGTCTTTGATAAAGCCACAGGCTACACCAAGACGGACATTGGAAAGCAATTTCATAAATTCCTGTACTCAAAATCTTTGCACTTTTAATACACCCAAAGACCTTGCTACAGCATCTTGCTTTTCATGTTCTCCATCAGACTTTTTCTAATATTGCGCTCTTCTTCCACAAGCTGCATGACAATGCGTTCCAGATTTTCAATGGCCTCTTTTCCTCAAACCCAATGTGACCTGATTGGACAATTGATATAACGCACCAACAGGCTCGGTTCCTTCACCGTATGTGCCACGCAGCGTTAAACCCAATTTTGATAGATTATCCGAAATGCGTTTAATCATTCCGTTTTGCTGCAGCGACGGCAAATGAAGCATCAAAGAAGCTCTCATGCCGGTTCCTAAATTGTAGGGCTGTGTTAAGTACCAATTCAGAATCAAACGCAAAATGAAGGGTATCGTTTAAAAGCAGAATCAATTTGGTCAGCCAGTTGATACACTTCACTAAGATTCATCCCTTCTTTCATTACTTGAATGCGAAGATGATCCTCTTCATTTATCATAATGGCAATACTGTTATCTTTTGATAATAATAATCCGCGCCCTTTGTATTTGAGATAAAATCCGGACTGACCAAGTGGTTTTCTACCATAGATACAGCTTCAATTTTATCTACTTGTTCCATATCTATATAAATCAAATTACGTAAGGTCGCATTTGTACTTTGTTTTGCCGCTTGCACAATATGATCCTTACCTGCTTTTGCTGTTCATTCATACGAATAGGAACGGTATTTTGCAGGTTTCGTGCCAGACGAATTCGAACTGATGACAACATCACCTTCTTTTCCGCTCTTCTCAAACCATTTGATATCCATTGTCATTCACCATACCTTTCTTTTCCTGTTCCGTTTATTCCGCTTTCTCCGATAATGCTTTGATTTTATCTCTTAATTCTGCGGCCAACTCAAAATTTTGCTCGTCAATTGCCGCTTGTAATTGTTCCTGGTATTGTTCAATTTCACTTTTCTTTTTGGCTGCTCTTTTCTTCTTTTGTTCTACTACCTGCAAAGCAGTTCCCATTGGTTTTTCCTATATGATGGGTATTGCCGTGCATTCTCTGAATGGAAGGCATTAACTGATTCAAAATGTTTTGTAACATTCAGCACATCCTACCTTGCCCGTATCGGAAATATCTGATAAAGAGGCACCGCATACAGGACAGCGCAGTGTATCTTCCATAAGAGAGTTTACCAAAGAAGCTACTGAAAAATTGATCAAATGTGTTGCTTGGGAAGAATGAATTGCCATATCCCATTTTGTGTGCATATTCAGAACATAATGAGTGTTCTGTCAACTCTCCATTAATAATGGTTTTAACATGTGTATTTGCCTGACGTTTTCCACAGGATTGACATAACATATAAATTCCCCTCTAAATTATAATTGTGTAATTAACATATTTTAAACACAGACGCTCTTAATTGATCTCGTTTTGCTTGCGGTACAACAGTATAAGCTTGATTTGATACTGCCGCCGCCATTGCTTTTAACGTATTGGTCTGCACCGCTTGTTTTGTGACAAAGAATGAATAATAGATTTTTGTTGCGGTATCCGGTATCCCCTATATTATGCATAATATGCATAATATAGGATTCTTTGTTGTAACTCTTGCGTGTAATACGGATATATCCGCCTCCACCCGTTGGCTTTCCACTAAATATCCCTGTTCTGGGGTAAAACGAGAAGCACATAATTGAGTTGGGCTTGGTACACAGCCTATGGTATTTGCAAGTTCGTTCCGTTTAATCTCCACACTTTCATCTTCGTTTTCTCCAACAATTCTAATATATAATTTGCAACATAATCACTGATTCTCATTTGATAACCACATCCTTTATCAAAATCAATTTGACTTTGACTTTCTTTGACTTTAATATCATTATACACCTATTGCATATATAGTCAACTTTTAATAATAGCTAAATATGATTAAATTCTATTATTTTTAATAATTATCTCTTTAATTCTTTTATTTTTAATAATATCTTATTATTTCTTTTATTTTACTATTTTATAATTATTTATGATTTAAAGAAATCAAATAAATTCTGTAACATCTTTTGCCATTCGTAATAATATGGAGTATAAAACAAACAAGGAAAAACATTATGTGTAATTCTAACGTATTCGGTGGCGGTTGTTCTTGGATCATTATTATCATCTTAATTCTACTTTGCTGCGGTGGTTGCGGCGGCGGTAACTTTAACAACAACGGCTGTGGTTGTGATAACGGCTGTGGCTGTGGCTGCTAATTTCGTTTGTAAATGATTTAAAAGGGCTGCGACTTTTAGTCGCAGCCCTTTTAACTATAAAAGAAATTGCCATGCAATTTCTAACAGGCAGAACGTTAAAACGTTCTCCAGCCAAAATTTTAATTTTGATGCTGTTTTGAGGTTGTTATAACATAGAGGCAAAAATAGATGGAATGGGGTATTCCCTTCATATAAATCAGTTACCAATTGTTTTCCTGTCTGTGTTTTAAAATATTTTTCTTTCGCAATTTGTATTTGCTCTTTGCTCATTTTCTCTTCAAACATATTAACCAAAATCAGCCTCTATCAAAATTTGATAATCAATATCATCTACACTTTGATAAGTGTGATGATATGCAATTAGAAAACAAATACGCTGTATCATATCTTCGGACACACTACAGTCCTTTAGTATCTCCAGTGCAATAGGAGGTCCTTCTATTTCCTGATACTTTTCCTGAACAGGATTGATATTTTGCTTCACTGGGACGAATACCAATGTCATGCAAAACGGCAGCCATTTCTAATATTGTTTGTTTTTCTCAGAAAGATGTTCCGCTCCCCAATTGTCTTGTCAAAAACGTATACCTTTAGTGCATGGTTGACCAATTCGGGACAACCATAATTATAATCTATCATTTTAATATTACATTATGAATCATATTACCATCTCCCGATTCATGTCTTAAATTAATAGGTGTTTTGATTCAAAACTAATTTCTTCTATCAATCAATGATAAAGCTATTGTTTATTTTTCAAGAAGTATTATACTTGTTTCACATAACATCCATTTTACTTTATAGCAAGCAGGTAACTTGCATCTATCCTACGGCAAATTTCTTCAAAGGGTACAGTGCCATCAAGAATAATTGTGCACCAGTGTTTTTTATTCATATGATAGCCCGGAAAATACGTTTTATAATCTACCAAAGCCTCCAATTCTTCCGGTAAAATACGAAAATCAAAAATTTCGACCGTTTCATCATCCGGAAGACCAGTTTTTGCTTTGATACCGTCAATAGTATACCGTACCATTTTGTGTATCTTTCCTTCGCCAAATTGCATTTTCAGAGATTTCTCCCATAAAATTCCAATTCATCTCCGTATATTTTTCTAACATAATCAATTAATTTATTTGATTGCTTTAATTGAAATATGTCCGTTTGAAAGCATTGAGCGGCAATTTCCAACAATACTTCTTGATACTCATATTTAACTGTTTCTACAAATCCCCCTGTTGCATGATCCACCAAATGCAATGTATAGAGCTCATTTAAAGAAGGATCTATTATTTCTGCAGAAACTTCACCGTGTGATGTAACATGAACGGTTAATAAAATCCACTTTTGATAACGTCCTGTGATATATATAATCAGACTCTGTTTTCACAAATCCAAACTGCAACAGCTTTGGCAGATTGACTTTTATTGCAAAATATACTGTAAATGATGTTTGACATATCATACCTCATAAATCAAATAGTTGCTTTTACTGCTTTATGCTAAGAATATTGTACCACACTATTTTTACAATTCCATACAACACAGCATAAGTAACCTCACCTAAATATCGATTGGAGTATGAAACATAAAAATTATAAAATTCATTTACTTTCTAATATGATAATGATACAATAACAGTAAATTGCAGGGGACTGAAAAGTTGAGAAGGTAGAACCTGACCCTTTGAACCTGTCGGTTAACACCGTAGTAGGGAGACAAACTATAATAACATTATTGAATTAATATTTTTGTTATTCATTGTCTGCCTATTTCTGAATTTAGGCAGACTTTTTATTTTTACATAAAGGATGTAATGAAGGTGAAACATGCATTGACCATTGCGGGTTCCGACTGCAGCGGCGGAGCCGGTATTCAAGCAGATTTAAAACATTTGCTGCACACGGTATTTACGGTATGAGCGCAATTGTATCTGTGGTAGCAGAAACACATGTCGCGTACTGGATATTCAAGATATTACGCCGGATATGATTGAAAACAAATCATTGCTGTTTTGAAGATATCGAGGTACACGCTGTAAAAGTGGGCATGATGTCTACCGTGCCGGTATGCTGGCAGTGAGCAAAATGTTAAAACAATACCAGCCAAAACACGTGGTAATTGACCCTGTCATGGTTGCAAAAGGCGGCTGCGCTTTGATGCAGGAAGAAGCACTGTCTACATTAATTGAAGAAATGATTCCTCTTGCCGATGTGCTGACACCAAATATTCCTGAGGCAGAAACCATTACCGGAATGAAAATTCAATCGGAAGAAGAACGCAAAAAGCCGCTGTGACCATATATCAAATGGGCGCAAAGCATGTGCTGATTAAAGGAGGACATCTGTCACAGGAGAAGATGCCACAGATTTACTATATGATGGAAATACTTTCCACATTTGTCACTAAACGAATTCCCACCAAAACACGCACGGCACGGGCTGTACCTTTTCCTCTGCCATTGCTTCAAACCTGGCATTAGGTTACGCACTGCCGCAAGCAGTTGCCAATGCGAAAAACTATGTTACTATGGCAATTACTCACGCGTTAGAAATAGGCAAAGGTCACGGCCCCACTCACCACTTATATGACGTTTATCAAAACGGACTAACCACAAAGGAGAATCAACATGAATTATAAAACACAAATGGATGCCGCAAAAAAAGGTATTTTAACAAAAGAAATGAAAACCGTTGCACAAAAAGAATTTATGGATGAAACCAAATTAATGGAATTGATCGCAAGCGGACGCGTTGCAATTCCCGCAAATATTCGTCATACCTCTTTAAGTGCCGAAGGCATTGGAGAAGGACTGAAAACAAAATCAATGTAAATTTGGGAATTTCAGGTGACTGCATTGACTATACCAATGAAATGAACAAAGTAAAACTTGCCATTGATTTTGGTGCGGAAGCCATTATGGATTTAAGCAACTACGGTAAAACCCATGATTTCCGCAAAGAACTAATTGCATACTCCCCTGCTATGATCGGTACCGTACCAATGTATGACGCTATTGGATATTTAGAGAAGGATCTCATGGATATCAAAGCGAAAGACTTTCTTAAAGTAGTGCAAGCCCATGCGGAAGAAGGCGTGGATTTTATGACCATTCATGCAGGCATTAATAAACGCGCCGTAGAATGCTTTAAACGCACCAAACGTATGACCAATATTGTTTCCCGCGGCGGCTCTTTATTGTTTGCATGGATGGAAATGACAGGAAACGAAAATCCATTCTACGAATATTATGACGAAGTATTAGACATTTTACGTGAGTATGATGTCACCATTAGTCTTGGCGACGCACTGCGTCCGGGAAGTATTCATGACAGTTCTGATGCAGGACAATTAAGCGAATTGATTGAACTTGGCAATTTAACCACATTGGCTTGGGAAAAAGATGTTCAGGTTATGGTGGAAGGTCCCGGACATATGGCAATCAACGAAATTGCAGCTAATATGGCAATTCAAAACGTTTGTGTCACGGTGCACCATTCTATGTGCTTGGTCCATTGGTAACCGACATTGCCCCAGGTTATGACCATATTACCTCTGCCATCGGCGGCGCCATTGCGGCAACTTACGGAGCAGACTTCTTATGTTATGTAACTCCTGCCGAACATTTGCGTTTACCTGACCTGGACGATGTAAAAGAAGGTATTGTTGCATCTAAAATTGCGGCTCATGCAGCAGATATTGCAAAGGAATTCCTCATGCAAGAGATATTGATAACAAAATGAGCGATGCCCGCAGACGTATTGACTGGGAAGAAATGTTCTCCCTGGCCATTGACAAAGAAAACCAAGAAGATATTTTGAAAGTGCCCCACCTGCGGACAAACATTCCTGCTCGATGTGCGGTAAAATGTGCGCTATGAGAACCACCAACAAAAATCTTAGAAGGACAAGACGTGGTTCTTCGTGACCAAGAGAAATAAAAATTATGACACATATTCGTAAACAACATATCGATTATACTTTATATCTGGTTACAGACCGTTCTGTAATGTCTGCCAAATCACTGGAACAAGCAGTGGAACAGGCAATAAGGTGGCTGTACCGTAGTACAACTACGTGAAAAACAGGTATCCTCTCGTGAATTTTTGAAACTGCGCAAAAGTAAAACAAATTACGGATTCCCATCATATTCCGCTTATTATCAATGACCGTACAGATATTTGTTTGCTAAATGCAGCAGGCATTCATGTTGGGCAACAAGATTTACCTGCTAAAGTGGTTCGCAGCATAGTGGGACCTGACAAAATTATAGGTGTGTCTGCCGCTACACTATCCGAAGCTATACAGGCTGAACAAGACGGTGCCGATTATCTGGGAGTGGGAGCCATGTTTGCCAATCCACAAAACAAATACACGTCCCGTTACGATAGAGCAGCTTACCCAAATCAAGCAAGCCGTACAAATTCTGTGGTTGCAATCGGTGGTATACAGTCATCTAATGTGACAACACTTACAAATACAGGCATTGATGGAATTGCAGTGGTCTCTGCAATTTTAGCACAAGAAAATATAACACATGCTGCCGAGCAATTAAAACATATTTTACAGGAGTCGGACATGAATTTTAAAGGCGCTGTTTTGATTTAGACGGAACCTTATTGGATTCTATGGAAGTTTGGAAAACATTGATATAGAATTCCTTCAAAGCGCGGATTACAAGTTCCTAAAGACTACAGTGATGAAATATTGGCCATGAGTTTCAGAGAAACAGCCGAATATACCATTGCCAGGTTTGGACTTCGGGAACAACCAGATGATGTTATGCATGAATGGAACCAAATGGCCATAGAAGCATATGGACATCATGTACAGCTAAAACCCGGAGCAAAGGAATATCTTTAAAATTAAAATCCCGCGGCATTCGTTTGGGAGTGTACTGCCCTTCACAAAAGTTATATTTGCCTTGTCTGCAAAATAATGGCATTTATGAATTATTTGACGCTTGCATCTCCACAGATGATGTCAGCCGTGGTAAAAATCATCCTGATGCTTGGCTGTGCAGCACGTTTGGGCATTTCTTCTCAAGACTGTATGGCGTTTGAGGATGTTCTTCCTGCAATACAAGGAAAGCAGCACATATGAAAATTTGTGGTGTATTCGATAAATACTCTGAAAAGACAAAGCAACCATCTTAAAATTATCCGATATTTATATCCACAGTTTTCATGAACTACTATCGGAATGAAAAGAATTATTTGGATTCGATGATTGGCAATTGCTTAATACAAGAGTCTTTGTAGCTATGAAATGAGAGAATCTTTAGGAACTTCCTTTCTATCCGGAATATTCCTCTTGGCACCAACGGTAACTCTTTTATATATCCTTTATATAAGCAACTCTCTGTGATACATCCTGAAAGGAGCCCTTTATTGGGCTGAATTATATCTAACCATTCCATAAATCGCAGCTGCATTCCAAAGCTTCTATACACACCTTGAAAAGCCAAACATAATAAAGACTCAGTACAGAATATTAACCTCTGTACTGAGTCTTTTATAATTCTTATTCTAAGATTAGAGTGTGATTCCGTGCTCTTTTAGGCATGAGTGGACGTTTCCTTTGTTTCTTTACAATGAAGCCCTATTGTTTGTTATTTCTTTTCTAACAGATTTTGATATATTATGCTTTACCTGTTGATAAGCGAAGACATTTTTTCGGCTCTGAGGCATACTTTATACATCCTATTAATAACCGTACGCCACTTTATCTTTCTTATGATACAAAATGCAATCTACTTTTCAGAAGACTTTCTGTTAATAAAAACGGACTGTTGTTACAGTCCGTTTTTATTAATTACCCATTGCTTCCAAATATTCGTCAAAGGTTGTCATACGATCGATGATACCGTCATCTGTAATTTCAATAATGCGGTTTGCAATGGTTTGTACAAATTGGTGGTCATGAGAAGCAAACAAAGGATGCCTTTAAAGTCAATTAAACCGTTATTAACTGCTGTAATAGACTCCAAGTCAAGTGATTGGTTGGTTGATCCAATACCAATACGTTGGAGCCGTATCATCATACGGGAAAGCATACAACGAACTTTTTCTCCACCGGAAAGTACATTGACCGGTTTTAACACATCATCACCTGAGAATAACATTTTTCCCAGAAAACCTCTCAAATAAGTTTCTGTGGTATCCTGTGCATACTGTTCCAGCCACTTAATAATGCTTTCATTGCAGTCGTTAAAATACTCGGAGTTATCTTTCGGAAAATAGGATTGAGTTGTACTTCTCCCCATTTATAAGAACCTTCATCCGGTTCCAATTCACCCATTAAAATTTGGAATAAAGTCGTATTTGCAATATCATTTTCGCCCACAAAAGCAATTTTATCTCCTTTGTTTACACGAAAAAGATACTTTATTCAGTACTTTTACACCATCTACTGTTTTAGAAATGTCTTCTACCGTTAAAATTTCTTTGCCGGGTTCGCGATCCATTTGGAATCTACATATGGATAACGGCGGGTTGAGGCAGGCATTTCTCTACTGTTAATTTCTCAATTAGCTTTTACGGGAAGTTGCTTGTTTGGATTTTGATTTATTAGCAGAGAAACGTTGAATAAAGTTTTGCAGTTCTTTAATTTTATCTTCATTCTTTTATTTTGATCACGCATCACACGCTGCATAAGCTGACTAGATTCGTACCAGAAATCATAGTTACCTACATAAAGTTTAATTTTATTATAATCAATATCTACAATATGAGTACAAACATTATTCAAGAAATGACGGTCATGGGATACTACAATCACAGTACCCATATAATCCATTAAGAAGTCCTCCAACCAGTTAATGGATTTAATATCCAAACCGTTGGTAGGTTCGTCTAACAGAATAATATCAGGCTGTCGAACAAAGCTCTTGCCAACAACACTTTTACCTTTTCGCTTTCCGCTAATGCGCTCATTTGCATATACAGCATATCTGTTTCCAAGCCAAGACCTTGAAGCAATTTGCCGGCGTCTGTTTCAGCATCCCAACCGTTCATTTCTGCAAACTCCGCTTCCAGTTCTGCTGCCAAATGGCCATATTCCTCACTAAAATCCGGTTTTGCATATAACTCGTCTTTTGCTTCATCACATCGTACAAACGCTGATTTCCTTGCATAATGGTATCTAAAACTGTAAATTCTTCATATGCAAAGTGATCTTGTTTTAACACAGACATTCTGCACTTAGGGTCAATGGAAACATCACCTTTGGTTGGTTCCAATTCACCTGACAATACTTTTAAAATGTAGATTTTCCGGCTCCGTTCGCACCTATTACGCCATAACAGTTGCCGGGAGTAAACAGCAAATTTACATGAGAAAATAAATCTTGGCCACTAAAGCCAACACTTACGTCAGATACTGTAATCATAGTTATCCAGTATAATTGAATTTTATTATGAATCGTTCTAATCATTGTATCATGAATTGCAATTTTGTCAAAATATCCTGCATTTAGTTTCGATAAATGGTTTTAGAAACCACAATGGTATTTCTCCGTTCAAACATATCATCCAAAAGCGCGTAATAACTGCCCGGTGTAACAATACCGCTGACATCAATACATCCAACCCCGCCGAACCTGTAATGTAATCCGCCAGTTTCACGCAGTTGGTATTAATGGCAAAATAGGTTTTAAATTCTCCTAATTTGATTTTGTATATCTTTGCACCTGTTGCCTTTACCAGTTCACTGGCAGCATCGTTACACGGTTCATCCTGAGATAAGGTACCATCTTGTATCCGTTCGTACCTTGTCTGCCACGGTATTGCTACCTGCATAATTTCGTCTATTTTTCTTCCACTTTCTTTTTTTGGGCATCTGACAAACATAAACCAAAACCTACTAAAATTTTCTTCTCAAATGATAAGCAATGGTGTATGTACAACTCTCTGGGCGCCTTTACAATGGTTCCTTGACTGAATAGACCAAAAATTTATGCTCTGTTTCGTCATATGCTCCATAAGAATATACTGTATCTCCATAACAAAAATCTGAATGACCAAACTCATTCAAATTCTCTCCGCATAAGTGGATAAATACCTCTAAATCCACCCGTTCTTTTCCTTCAGGTGCATTAATTTCTTGAATCATATTCGCTTTACATTATGTTCTTAAAATATTTATTAAAACTGCTCATTAATCTGGATGGTATAAAAGCAGTAATAAATAATGGAAGCGGAATGCGTACTCTTCTTGATGTGTTATCGTCACTTAAATTCCATTTGAAAATTTTTGAAAAAGTCAAACAGAACGGTCAGACCATATAAAATCATATAGATGCCTACAATTTGCAAAACAGTTGTGCTTCTCATAAACGGATTCATAAACAAAATAATGGCAAACGCAATGGATAAAATAGAAACTAATGCACCAATCAGGCGACCTTGAGATTTTTTGATTGCTTGTATACAAATAGCACCTCGAATAATACCTGTACATAAAACCAAAGTGCAAAATCCATGTAACAGAGATAATATAAAACCAAGATAATACAAATAAACTGGCCGCAACAACGGCGTATGCCAAACCAATGAGTACACCTTGCATAATATGTTTATTTAAAATAACACCTACGGCATGTGTGATACCTGCCACTACGATTGCAATAGCAATACCAATCATCAGCACACGGGAAGCCAAATCATGGTCGATTAAAATAAAGATACCCAGCCCCAAAACAAAACGGATGTTACCAGCAAAAGCAATGGATTCACAACTTTCGCTTTGATATTCATTCTGTAACCTTCAATTTGGCAATATTACTCTTCTCTCCAGCTTTCAAATGCAAAAAACATACCAAATAATCCAAGTAAAATAGAAACAGCCGCGCAGGTAATCGTTACCACTTCCAAGCGAAAGGGACTGGTAAATGCGGCAATAATTGCACATATCATTGCAATACCAAACATAATCCATGCAATTTTTCCTGCCATATACATACTTCCTTTTACGAAAAACAATTAAATACTAATATATGAATCACAAAAATCTTTACACCGAAATGGAATTGTATTTACATATCCGAACATATAAATACAGAGTTATGCACTAACTTTATAAATTGTAATAGATACCTTCTATTATATTTGTTCTATAATTGCTGTTTTAACCGGGGTCTCAAAGTAATTTACTATATCTTATTTGGGAACAAAAGATTACAAAGAACTCAAACTGCTCCATGGTTAATTGTTCCGCCCTGGCAGTTGACGCAATCCCCGCTTGTTTTAATGCTGTAGATAGTTCCTCTTTGGATTTTCCTAACCCCGTATTTAAAGAATTCAAAACTGTCTTTCTACGCTGTCCAAATGCTGCTTTACCAATTTAAAACTGTTTTTCTTCTGTTTCTAATTTTACGGGAGCTTCTTTACGGATATCGAGGCGAATTACCGAATCCACATTGGGAGCAGGGAAAAGCAGTCTCTGGGTACATCAAATAATATCTGAGGCTGGCTGTATATTGCACCGCTACGCTGACTGCACCGCAGGCACGTGTACCGGAGCTGCACAAATACGCACAGCCGCTTCTTTCTGTACCATAACCGTCAGAGATTCTACCGGAAGCTTTTCTTCCAGCAATTTCATGATAACAGGAGATGTAATATAATACGGAAGATTAACAAACCAAAACATCTAAACCGGAAAATTCATCTTGAATTAGTTGATGCAATCCACTTCCATAACGTCTGCCTGCACAACTTTTACATTGTCAAAATCTCAGTGTTTCTGCCAATACAGCAGGAAGTCGTTTATCTAATTCAATGGCTACCACACTTTATTGGCTCTTGCTGCTAATTCTCTGGTGAGCACACAAAGCCGGGACCAACCTCCAATCACTCCTTTGGTTTGGTCTGCTCCACATTCTGTAGCCATTTTGGGACAAATTTCAGGGTTGATTAAAGTTTTTCCCAACGCTTTTAAAATTGAAATCCATGACGAGACAATAAACTTTACAACATTAATATCTGATAGATTTTTCATGCAGTCCTCCAGTGAAAGGATATTTTTGATTCTTACTATAATATTGTTATTATATACCTTTCGTATGCAAACAAGGCAAAAATCATAGCTGCGGTATTTTATACCACAGCTATGATTCTTCACATAATAAATCCATATTCTTAGTGTAATAAATGCTGCAACAACCGAACTGGCCACTAACAATAATCCTCTGTTAAAATAAGCTAAGATCATCGCTACCGCATACCTACCAAACCGCCCAAAGTATACGAGCGAAAAACGCCATCCGGCGATGTGGAAAATAGGATACCGGAAATGTCATAGCACCAAGCACCGTAGGGCACATATGCCAAAAGATTTTATAAATTGATTTTCAATGGTTTTCGGAAAGAACCAGTGGTAACATTCTTGGCAGAATACGTTACCAAATATAATTAAAAAGGAAGAACATAGCTGTAATTCACGATTCCTTGTCCTCCTTAATTGGAAATTTCCAAGCACCAAACGCTGAAGCCACCACTGCACAAATAATAATAACCCAACCGTTAGACAATTGATTTAAAACAGGCGTCCAATAAAACAGACAACTAATTGCAAGGAAATCAAAATTACAATCGCAATAGATTTCATTTTCCGTGCAGGAGGAATAATAATAAAATAAACATACCGTATATGGCAATTCCCAATGCACTGCGAATGGCAAAGGCAAAAATCCCGTTACGGTTGCACCAATAAAGTGCCCAATGTCCATCCCAGATAAGGAGTTAGTATCAAACCTGAAGGTATTTGGCACCTACCTTACCTTCCTGCTGCATAGCAACTGCAAATACTTCATCTGTATTGCCAAATGATAACAACGCGCTCAATTCCATTCATACGCTTTCTATTTTTTGAGAAAGCGACAACGACATCAACAGATAACGAATGTTAATAATAAACGTTGTAACCAACATTTCAACATACATACCACCGGACACAATTAGCGCTATACCTGCAAATTGTCCTGTACCGGTAAAACATGTCATAGAAATTAAAACAGCTACAAAGGTGGTAAACCGCCTTCGACTACTACCATACCAAAAGTAAAGGCAACAGATAGATACCCTAAACAAATGGAAGTCCATCTCTTAATCCTCTACGGAAGGTAAGATGGGAACGTTCCTCTTCGGAAGACTTTATAGTTACATTCTCTTCTGCCGAATTTAATTCAGAGAAATTAGATTCTTCTATACGTGTTTTTCTTTATGATCCATGAATACCCCACTCTCAAACTACAGAGAAAAGCTCCAATGCTTGGTTGGAGCTTTTCTTTATGAATAGCATTAAAGCGGTTGGCAAACAAGGTCGCCCATTTCAGAACAATTTACCAATTTCATACCTTCTGTATGAATATCCGGAGTGCGTGCCATAGTCAATGCCTTTGATACAGCATCCTCGATTGCTTGTGCTGCTTCTGGCTGATTCAATGTATATTTCAGCATCATAGAAACAGATAAAATGGTAGCCAGAGGATTGGCTTTTCCTGTTCCTGCAATGTCAGGCGCACTGCCATGGATTAGTTCATACAAGCCAAATTGATTTTCGCCAAGACTCGCAGATGCCAGCATACCAATGGAACCGCTAATCATAGAAGCTTCGTCGAAAGAATATCACCAAAATATTGGAAGTTAAAATAACATCAAATTGTTTTGATTACGCACCAACTGCATCGCACAGTTGTCTACATACATATAATCTAACGTAACATCCGGGTATTCTTTTGCAATTTTGGTAACGGTTTCTCCACAAACGGAGGATTCCAACACATTGGCTTTATCAACGCTGCATAGGCGTTTGTTTCTTTGTGCGTTTCAAAACCGATACGCGCAATACGCTCTACCTCTTTTACGGAATAACGTTCCGTATCAAATGCAGATTCTACACCATCAACCGTATCACGACCGCCTGACCAAAGTAAATACCGCCTGTTAATTCGCGAACCACCATGATATCCAATGCATCTCCACGATTTCTTCTTTTAGAGGGAAGCATCGCGAAGCGGTTCAAAAATAACTGCAGGACGTAAATTTGCATATAGTCCCAATGCACCGCGAATGCCCAAACCCGCTTCAGGTCTTTGACTTCCTGATAAGGAATCCCATTTTGGCCTCCTACAGCACCAAGTATGACAGCGTCGGATGCTTTACAAGAATCCACGGTTTTTGCGGCAATGGTTCGCCTGTTGCATCAATGGCTGCACCGCCAATATATTCTTCCTGATAATTTACTTTGAAGTCGAACGTTTCAGCAGTTTTGTTCCTTTGATTGCCTGATCTACAATTTCAGGACCAATGCCGTCGCCCTTTAATACGGTGATTTGATATTCTTTCATGATGTACCTTCCTTTTATATGAAATGATAACGTTCTGTTTTACTTTTGTGCACGATTGATAGCACAAATAATACCTTTAATGGAAGCCAAGCTGATATTGCTGTCTAAACCAACGCCGAAAATAGTGTTGCCGTTGGGACATTCCAACTGAATATAAGAAATGGCTTTTGAATTTGCACCTTCTGAAACAGCATGCTTACTGTAAGATACAAATTTATAATTTGTAATTCCAACGGTTTTCAACGCATTAAAGAACGCGTCAATCGGACCGTTGCCCACACCGGAAATCATATGGTCTGTATGCTCAAAGCGCAGATTTCCTTCAAAGTGAACTACTGTTTCATTTTCCACATCATTTTCTTCATAAATTTTATAGCTTTTAAATTATATGGTTTATGAACGTGTAGGTACTCTTCCTCAAACAATGCGAAAATTTCTTTCGGCATAATCTCTCTTCCGGCTTTGTCACATGCGGCTTTCACAATTTTCCAAACTCAGGATGCATGGCTTTTGGCATTTGATAACCAAAATCTGCTGCATGATAAAAGCACCGCGACTGGCTGTTAATACGAATAATGGGTTCGTATTGTCTGCCCAAGTCTGCAGGGTCAATTGGCAAGTATGGTACTTCCCAATACTCTGAGTTATTTTGTTTCATATAGTCAACGCCTTTATTAATTGCGTCTTGATGAGAGCCTGAAAAAGCGGTAAATACCAATTCACCTGCATACGGATGACGTTCATGCACTTTCATTTCAGTACATTGCTCGTATACTTTTGATTTTGTTCATCTCTGAGAAGTTTAATTCGGGGTCAATGCCTTGTGTGTACATGTTCATTGCAACATTCATAATGTCTGCGTTACCTGTACGTTCACCATTGCCAAATAAAGTACCTTCCACGCGGTCTGCACCTGCCAAAATCCCAATTCAGTTGCAGTTGCAGTGCCCTCTGTCATTATGCGGATGTAAGCTGATAATCGCACTGTCTCTTCCTTTCAAATGACGGCAGAAGTACTCAATTTGGTCCGCATGCTGATTTGGCATCATACCTTCAACGGTATTGGGAAGATTCAAAATTACTTTATGTTCCGGAGTTGCACCCAATGTTTCCAATACTTTGTCACAAATTAGCACAGCGTTATCCATTTCAGTGCCTGAAGCTTTCGGAGAATATTCAAAACGAATATTTGCACCTGTTTTGCAACTTCCTGCTCAGTTAGTTCTTTAATTAATTTAGCACCTTCCACTGCAATATCAATAACACCTTGCATGTCAGCACGGAATACTACTTTACGCTGCAGCGTAGAAGTAGAATTATAAAAGTGAACAATTACATTTTAGCACCACTGATTGCTTCAAAGGTTTTGTAATCAAGTGTGGTCTTGCTTGTACCAATACCTGAATGGTTACATCATCCGGAATCAAATTACGGTCAATCAACGCACGTAAAATTTCATATTCTGTTTCGGAAGCGGATGGGAAACCTACTTCTATTTCTTTAAAACCAATGTCAACCAAAGTTTGAAAAGAGCAACTTTTCTTCCAAGTTCATTGGATTGACAAGCGCCTGATTACCGTCACGCAAGTCTACGCTGCACCAGATTGGTGCCTTTTCAATGACTTTGTCCGGCCATGTACGGTCAGGCAATTTTACCGGTTCAAATGGAATATATTTTTCAAACCCTTTTTCATGATGATTACTCTCCTTTATATCAATTACAATGTTTACAAACAAAAGCCCCGAACAGTTATATCGCATACACTGTTCGGGCGCGATACAAAATCCGCGGTACCACCCAAATTCGGTTTGCGCTCACGCAACAAACCCTTACATCTCGAATAAGATTCGGCCAATAACGCAGCCTTGCGTCCGTCCCTATGAAACCATCAGGCCGGCAACTCCGGGATGAGCTATACATATCAGGTTCAGTACTGCCTCACACCAACCGGCATCTCTGAAATTCTGTCCCTGCTATCTTATTCCCTTCAAAGTCTTTATGGGCTATCTGAAAATACTTCAGATAAATTTACTTAAAATTATTATACGCACAATGCGTATGATTTGTCAAGGGTAAAAGCATTTGTCTTTCATAGAAATATAACATGACAGTTACAAATCCTTTGATATAATCTCTCTACATTTTATTTCAATATCTATTTTAAGAATCTGTTTCTTCTTTATCCCCAAACGCACGGTTTGCCGCTTCTCTTGCATAATCTATGACAGTATGTTCTATTTTGCCTCTGTGCTCTTGAAGGGATCGTATCATATACTTCCGCTACCATGGAACGCATCCAAAGACCGGGTGTAATACGCAAAGAATATCCATGTCGGTTCTACCATCCAATCATAAAATGGCGCTCTTGGCAATCCATAGGCAGATAAAATAGACATAATGGTTCCTCCGTGTACCATCAGTACAGCCGATGTCTCTCGGTACGCATCATACGTTCCACAAATGTTTCAAACTCCATACAGACGCGATGCATAAAGTCTCCATCTTCCCCTTCCGGCGGAGACATGGTAGAACCACTTTCCATCCATTGGACAAAATCAGGGTCATGTTCTAAATCTTTTGCTGATTTTCCTTCCCATTTTCCAAAATTGCATTCTTTGAAACCTTCAATCACAATCGGTTCTGCATTGGGATAAATAAGTTTTAAACTATCAACGCAACGGCTCAACGGACTGGTATAGTAAGCTTGTGCATACGGATAACTGTTTTGCTCTGCCAACTGTTTTAACTGTTCTTTACCTTCTTCGGATAAGGGAGAATCGGTTACGCCAATATATTGACCAAGTAAATTTCCCTGAAAATACCGTGGCGAATGAGATGTATGGTATAAGACTTCATATTTTGCTCCTTTTGCCTCAAATACGACATATAGTGTCTTTACAAAGCGTTATATTTATTGTATACTTTACATATTGTTAAGTAGTTTTCAAAACTATGATATCAGATGAAGGGAGGTACCTATGTGAACGACGCATTCCACGAATTATTACTTTGTTGCGAAAAGAACGCGGTCTGAGCCAAAAAAGCTGCAGAGGAATTACAAGTTTCCCAGCGCTGTTATCGCACTATGAAAAGGGAATCCGCGAATGTGGCTTGGAATTTGTAGTAAAATTGCAAACTTCTATAACGTATCCTGTGATTACTTATGGGAAGATCTCCAAACCGTTCAGGTGCCACCATCTCAATAGGTGATTTACCGGAAGACACGGAATCAAAAGGAAGGCGCAAAACAGGCATTATTGCTGCACCAAATAAAAATTGATTATGAACTCCATTCATGTCATTTACGGTATTTTACAAGAATGCAATAACCATGCATTGACAGAAGAAGTTTCTTCTTTTTTATCTACAAGCATTTATAAAATCTTTCGCTTGCTGTATTCTGCCAATCCTAAAACCCCAGGGACTCTTTGCCGCACCTTACAAAGACACTTTGGTCTTGCCAATGCTTCTATGGAACTATCCGAACAAATGCGGCTTGTCTCATCATGGAGAAGCTGTAGAGGATTTGGAGCCGCTTGAAAAGAAAAAAGCTCCCATTTATCTCCGAGTCCATTACAAAAAAATATCCTTCTTTTGCAGCTTCCCTATTTAATCTGATTCAAAACGTAGAACAGAAAATGGGAATCAAAAGAAACAAGATCATTAAAGGACACTTGTATTATAACAAGTGTCCTTTTTATTACAAATACCCGCCGATTATTCCAACTGTTTTAAATTAATATGTTCTTTCTCCTATTTAAATACCCTTTGTTTCTTTTATTACTTGATTAGATAGTAAAAAATAGCTACTAAATTTGGTATTGCCATAAATCCATTTAATGTATCAAATATCCGCCGGGACACTTATCAACCCATAAATACCGCAAGCCGCATTGTCCGTAATAGACCATCCCAGCATAGTTGCAAATGCAAAATAAGGTAATAGAAACAGAAATCACACCGTCTCCAAATACTCCAAATACCGTGTGAAATGCCGCAGCACTCAATGCGCCGCCATCTTTCCTGTTGTCCGATAACTCCACTGCATAAAATACAAAGAGCTGTGATGGTACACATGATAATGGTATCGGTAAGACCTGAAAAATCCCCACATACCTTGCTCTGCAGGCTCTTTGCAATCCGCTTCCGTATGCGCCATTACTGAAGAACCCAATCCTGCCTCATTTGTAAAGATCCCCGTGATACTCCACTGCGCAAAGCAACCAGCATAATAGAACCGCTGATTCCCCTGTTGCACTTTTGTAAATTGAACGCGCCGGAAAAATTTGACCAAACACACTTGGAAGCATCGTTCCGTGTACCGCAATGACAATGATGCCTGCCAGAAGATAAATCCCGCCATAACAGGCACTACTCTTCCGTTACCTGCAATTCTTTGTATCGCTCCGCTCAATATAATAAATACAACCAGCCCAATAACAACTCCCGTAATTGTAGTGTTTACGCCAAAGCTGTCCTGCAAGGCTCATCAATTGCGTTTGCCTGCGCCATATTTCCCATTCAAAGGAAGCCAGTACGCAGGCAATGGCGAATATAATGGCAAGCGGTTTGCATTTTAATCCGTATTCTATGTAATACATGGCGCCGCCAAATCATTTTCCGTTCTTATCTTTTTCGATATTTCATACCAAGTACTGTTTCCGCATATATGGTCATCATTCCCAATAGGGCTGAAATCCACATCCAAAAGATTGCGCCGGGACCTCCAAGTGTCAGCGCAGTTGCTACACCACAATATTGCCCGTACCTATGGAACCTGCCAATGCTGTTGTCAGTGCCTGAAGGAGAAATGCCGTCTTGCTTTGTTTTTCTCCGAAACATACCGGCAAGGTGAGTTTCATCCATAAACCTATTTTGTAAATTGAAAAAGCAGCCTAACGGTAAATAAAATTCCCGCAAGCAAAATACATATTAATACAGGCCAGCCCCATAGAATAGGTTGAATAAAATGATTTACTTTTCTATCACCTGCAACAACCTTTCAACCGCCTTTCTTTTCCATCAATCTTATTAGATTGTATTCTCGCAGTATCTATTTCATGTATATTTACCCAAAAACATAAAAAGAAAATCATTACAAATATCAACAGATACTTTATGATATCATTCCAACTGACTGCTCTAAAGAATAGATGTATTATAGAACAATATTAATGTTAAATTTTTGTGCATATTTTCTTAACATTACAAAATGTTGAAAATAATTTTTAGGGTAATAGCACCAAAATTCTTGAAATTTCCAAAATTTATGCTATCATTAAATTAAACGAATAGGTGCGAAAGGGGTTATATATTGTGAAAAATATCAATAATCAAGAAAAAATCAAATCCTTTTAGTTGTTTCATCATGGAATCAATCCATATGCATACGAGTTCTTAGGAGTGCATAAAGCTATAACAGACGGCGCTCAAGGAATGGTATGCCGTGTTTGGGCTCAAACGCCGTTTCTGCTTCTATTGTTGGAGATTTCAACGAGTGGAATCCTCCGCGCATCCTATGAGAAAAATCAGTGACGGCGTATGGGGTGTACGCTTCCATTTGAATTTGCTCAGTTTGAAGTTTACAAATTTTTAATTGAAGATGACAACGGAAATCTTATTTATAAAAGCGACCCTTATGCACACCATTTTGAAACAAGACGGGAACAGCTTCCAAGTACTATGATTTTTCAGGATACCAGTGGAATGATGCCGCTTGGTTTAAAACAAAGAAAAGCACCACACTACGAACAACCTGTCAATATCTATGAAATACACCTAGGCTCATGGAAACGTTCAGGACGGACATGTATTCTCTTATGAAAATTGCGGACGAGTTAATTCCATACATGAAAGAAATGGGTTATACCCATATTGAATTAATGCCTATCACTGAATATCCGTATGATGGTTCTTGGGGATACCAAGTTACCGGATATTTTGCACCTACTTCCGTTACGGTGAACCAAAAGAATTCATGAAATTTGTAGACAGATGCCATCAAGCAGGTATCGGCGTGATTATGGACTGGGTTCCTGCTCATTTTCCGAAGGACGAGCGGACTTGCCCGTTTTGACGGTACTGCCTGCTATGAATACGCCGACCCCAGAAAAGGAGAACACAGCGATTGGGGCACTTTGGTATTTGACTACGGAAAAACCGAAGTAGTAAACTTTTAATTTCCAGTGCTGTTTTGGCTGAAAGAATTTCATATTGACGGTTTCCGCGTCGATGCGGTTGCCTCCATGCTTTATTTAGATTACAGCCGTGAGGACGGACAATGGGTTCCAAACAAATTTGGCGGCAAAGAAAACTTAGAAGCGGTTGCATTTCTACAAAAATTAAAATGAAGTCGTGTTTGAGCTCTTCCCAACAGTTAAGATGATAGCTGAAGAATCCACCTCTTGGCCCATGGTATCAAAACCACTACCTACTGTGGTGGCCTCGGTTTTAATTACAAATGGAATATGGGTTGGATGAACGATATGCTCGGTTATGAGCCTTGACCCTTTGTTCAGAAAAGGTAGTCACGACAAGCTGACGTTCTCGTTCTTTTATGCATTTTTCAGAAAACTTTATTCTGCCCATTTCATGATGAAGTGGTACATGGTAAATGTTCTCTTATCAATAAAATGCCGGGTAACAATGAACAAAAGCTGGCAGGAATTCGCGCCTTTATGGGATATATGATGGCACATCCGGGCAAAAACTCATCTTTATGGGTACAGAATTTTGTCAGTTTATCGATGGAATTATGAGCAGGAATTGGATTGGCTTTGCTTGCTTATCCGTTTCACCAAAAAGCAAAGCATTTTTTCAATCATTAAATCACTTCTATTTGAATACACCTTCTTTATGGGAAGTTGATTTTTCTTGGGAAGGTTTTTCCTGGATTGCCCACGATGACAATGAACAAAGCGTAATTGCATTTCGCAGAATTGATAAAAGCGGTCACGAAATTATTGCCGTATGTAACTTTGTACCTGTACAAAGGGAACATTACTGTATTGGCGTACCATTTGCAGGCATCTATGAAGGTCTTTACAACAGATGCAGAAGAATTTGGTGGAAACGGTATTACAAACGGAAATGCAATCAAAACCATGGATGAACTATGCATGGTTTTGAGCAATGCATTCCACTTACCTTCCTCCTCTATCTGTTATTTACTTAAAATGCAAACGCCGCAAACAGACCAAAGCGACAGTAAATACAAACAAAACACCCACCAAAACAACGAAAACTGTGAATAAAACAACAAGTAAAACAAAGAAAAAGCGGATTAATCCAGCAGCAAAACGCATACATCAAGGAGGAATGAATATGTTACCAAAACAAAGTAGTTGCCATGCTGCTTGCAGGCGGACAAGGCAGCAGATTAGAGTATTGACAAAAACTTGCCAAACCGGCAGTTCCTTATGGCGGAAAATACCGTATTATAGATTTCCCACTATCTAACTGTGTCAATTCGGGCATTGAAACCGTAGGCGTTTTAACACAATATCAACCATTGATATTAAACGATTATATCGGCAGTGGACAGCCTTGGGACTTAGACCGTCTGGATGCCGGTGTACATGTTCTTCCTCCTATCAGCATATTGATGGTTCCGATTGGTATAAAGGAACCGCAAACGCAATTATCAAAATATCAATTTTATTGAACGATATCATCCTGATTATGTTGTTATTTTATCAGGTGACCATATTTATAAAATGGACTATTCAAAATGGTAGCGTTCCACAAAGAACATCACGCAGCATGTACCATTGCGGAAATAGAAGTTCCGATAGAAGAAGCTTCTCGATTTGGTATTTTAAATACATACGAAGACGGAACCATTTATGAATTCGATGAAAAACCAAAGCAACCAAAGAGCAACAAAGCATCTATGGGAATTTATGTATTCAGTTGGGATAAATTACGCAAATACTTAACTGAGGATGAGGCAAATCAAATTCCAGCAATGACTTTGGCGGAGATGTTTTGCCTGCAATGCTGAATGCAGGAGAAAAATGATGGCGTATGAATTTTCAGGGTATTGGAAGGACGTAGGCACTATTGATAGTTTATGGGAATCCAACATGGACTTGCTTAATCAAAACTTCCTCTGGATTTAAGCGATGAAAGCTGGAAAATTTATTCTCGTAATCCAACACTTCCCCATTATATTTCCAACGAAGCACATGTACAAAATGCTTTAATTGCGGAAGGCTGCGATATTTACGGGAACTGGATTCTTCCATTGTATTTGAAGACGTTACCATCGGAAAAGGCGCCGTCGTTCGTGATTCCATTATTATGCCAGGCGCAAAATAGAAGAAGGTGCAGCGGTACAATATGCAATCATAGGAGAAAAGCGGTTATAAAAGCACATGCTAGTGTTGGTAAGCGACCTGAGGATATGGAAAATTTAGAGCAATGGGGTTTAACTGTAGTAGGCGGTGACTATGTTGTAGCACCTAACACAGTAATTATCCCAAAGCCATGTTAGATGCAGACGACCAAAGGAGATGTAATATGCGCGGAAATAATGTTGTAGGTGTTTATTTTCTAATGTGCATGATGATAAAATTCGTGAACTGACAGAAAGACGTACCATAGCTTCTGTTCCTTTCGGAGCAGATATCGCCTGATTGATTTTCCTCTTTCCAATATGGTGAATTCAGGTATCAGTAAAGTTGGAGTTGTGACAAAAAGCAACTTCCAATCTTTAATGGATCATCTCGGATCTGGAAAAGCATGGATCTATCTCGTAAACGCGATGGCCTTTTCTTCCTTCTCCTTTTGGAAGCAAGACCAAGATATAGCCAACAGCCGTATTGAAGCATTGGAATCTATTCGTCATTTTGGAAACATCAAAAGAAGATTATGTTCTGCTCAGTGACTGTGACATTGTCTGTAATATTCCTATTATGATGTAATAGAGGCACATATACATAATCAAGCAGATATTACTGCTGTGTACCAACATGGCATTATCCCGCAGCATATGAGCGAACCTACTGTATATAGCATAGAAGAAAACGGTGCATTGCGTGATATGCTGATTCATCCCAAAATAGATGGTCCATGTAATTATGGATTAAACATGTATGTCATTAATCGTCCTCTTTTAATTGAATTAATAGAAGACTGCGTCAGCAGAAATATGTATAATTTTAACCGTGATTTTATTCAGCGTAATATGTTTCAATATCGTTTTTATTGTTATGAATTCAAAGGTTATTCCAAAGTAATTTGTTCAACGCAGTATTATTTTCAAGCAAACATGGATTTGTTAAATCCTGATGTAAGAACACAGTTGTTTCAGCCTGATAAACCAATTTACACAAAAGTAAGAGATGATATGCCTGCAAAATACGGACTTGGTTCTAATGTGAATCAATCCTTAATTGCAGATGGATGCATCATTGAAGGTGAAGTACGAAATAGTATTTTATTCCGAGGGGTTACTGTAGCAAAAGGCGCAAAATTAAAAACTGCGTCATTATGCAAGATACCAGTATCGGCGCCGACTGTAACCTGCAAAATGTAATTACTGATAAAGATGTTGTAATACAAGACGGACGCTCTTTTATGGGTACCGATACTTACCCTGTTTTCATCAGTAAAAGGCAGCATTGTATAAATACCAAATAGAAAGGCATGTGATAGTAACATGAAAGTTTTATATTGTACAAGCGAAGCGCTTCCTATATTGCAACCGGCGGTTTGGGAGATGTTGCAGGTTCCTTACCCACCGGCGCGCCAACGCCTAATTAGATTGCAGAATTGTAATAATGCCTCTTTATGAAGATATTCCACAGCATTTACGTGATAAAATGAAATTTGTCACCAGCCTTTCTGTTCCGGTTGCTTGGAGACGTCAATATTGCGGTGTATTTGAAGCAAGATACGGCGGTGTATTTATTATTTTATAGACAATCAATACTACTTTAAGCGCAGCGGTATTTACGGCCATTTTGATGATGCAGAACGTTTTGCATTTTTCTCCAGAGCCGTTTTAGAAATGCTACCATTTATAGATTTCCAACCGAATATCATTCACTGCAATGACTGGCAAACTGCTCTGGTACCTATTTATTACCATCTGTTTTATGGACATCAGGAATTCTATCAAAATATGAAAACATTGATGACCATTCACAATATTCAGTATCAAGGCAAATATGGCTTAGAGGTACTAACAGATGTATTGGATATTCTAAAGAAGCAGCTTCCTTGGTAGAATACGATGACTGCGTTAACTTGCTCAAAGGTGCAATCGAATGTTCTAATTGGGTATCCACTGTAAGCCCTACATACGCCCAGGAGATTATGGATCCATGGTTCTCATATAAACTGGATGGTATCTTAAAAGAACGCTCCTGGAAGCTCTCAGGCATTCTAAATGGCATTGATACGAAAAACTATAATCCTGAAACAGATTCGGATATTTATGCTCCTTACAGTGCTGCACACCCTGAAGGAAAAGCTGTGAACAAACAAAAGTTGCAGGAGCGCCTCGGATTGGAGGAAAATCCGGACATTCCATTGATTGGTATGGTTACCCGTATGGTATCCGCCAAAGGATTGGATCTGGTCATTGAAGGCTTGGATCAAATCATGTGCAGCAACAATGTTCAATTTGTCATTTTAGGATCAGGTGATTTTGAATATGAATCTTTCTTCCGCAATATGCAGAATATCCGGGAAGATTAGTTGCATGTCAAGGCTTTGTACCGGAATTATCACGCAAAATTTATGCCGGTTCAGACATTTTCTTAATGCCGTCCAGAAGCGAACCTTGCGGATTATCCCAAATGATTGCGCTGCGTTATGGTTCTATCCCTGTTGTAAGAGAAACAGGAGGGTTAAAAGACTCCATCCAAGACAGCGGCGACGGCAATGGTAATGGATTTACCTTTCAAAACTATAACAGTGGTGATATGGTGTATGCTGTTCAACGTGCACTAAGCGGATACGAAAACAAAGAGGCTGGCCAATACTAGTAAAGCGTGCTTTAACAAGCGATAATAGCTGGGGCGCTCTGCAAATGAATATATACGCTTATACAAGCAATTGTTAAAATAATAAAAAACGTCTGAATATTCAGACGTTTTTCATCAATAAAGGTACACAATAGCTTCCATTATTCATACGAATAGAATAATCAAATATAAAAAGCAGCTTCTACCGTAGCAGAAGCTGCTTTTATATTAAATTATTTTATTGCCAAAATAGCCATAATGTCTGTGTAAGAATCATCTTCATCAATGGAGTTGCTTTTCTTTGGTTGTCCACTCTGGTAGCAGGAGCAGTAGTATTTGCTTGTCCAAACAAAGGAAGATCTAAATCATCATTTTGTTTCTTTTCTGTCTCTGCTGCTTTTGGCTGCGGACAAAGCTCTTGCTTCAGGAGAAAAGCCAGTAGCAATAACAGTAACGCTCATTTCATCTTCCATGCTTTCATCAAAGCAGTACCCCAAATAATATTCGCATCAGGATGAACCATATCCGCAATCATTTCAGAAGCGATTGTAATCTCTTCCAAACCAATGTCAGGAGAAGATGTGATATTAATGATAACACCCATAGCACCGCTGATAGATGTTTCTAATAGTGGACTGGAAATAGCGCGCTCTGCAGCTTGTCTTGCTTTTATCTTCACCGGAAGCACGTCCTACACCCATGTGTATTGCATAGCCAGCATCCTTCATAACAGAGTTGATATCTGCAAAGTCCAAGTTAACAATACCCGGATTTTTAATCAAGTCAGAAATACTTTGTACACCTTGGCGTAAAATATCATCTGCAGCTCTAAATGCATTTAACAAAGTTAATTTTTCTTTGCTAATTAAGTGTAAACGCTCGTTTGGAATAATCACGAGAGAATCTACATGTTGGCAAAGATTTTCAATTCCTTTCAGCTTGTTCCATACGGCGTCTGCCTAAATTTAAATGGTTTTGTTACAATACCAACAGTTAGAACACCTAAATCACGTGCCACTTCTGCAACTATAGGGGCTGCACCTGTTCCGGTACCACCACCCATACCGGCAGTGATAAATACCATATCAGCACCTTTTAGCTGTTCTGCAATTTTTCACGGCTTTCGGACGCGGCTTTAGAACCCATTTCAGGTTTTGCACCTGCACCTATTCCTTTTTAGAGTTATCTCCGATTGTAACTTTTTCTGTTGCCATAGAACGATTCAACGCTTGTTGGTCTGTATTGATTGCAATAAAATCAACACCTTTTACACCCGATTCAATCATTCTATCAATTGCGTTCCGCCACCGCCGCCAACACCTACTACTTTATTTGAACAACATCGTTTTCATTATCAATTTCAAAGGCATTGCTTTGTTCCTCCTCTAAATTCTCTCAACGTATTCCTATATAAAGTTAAGTTATCAGCAAAATTAGTTATACTATTAATTTATCACTTTTAGCGAAAAATTTCAATAAGTTTTCTCATGTTTTGTGTTAGATTATTAACTTTGTGCATATATCGAGTAAAAGCGATATACTTTTTAATGAAAATGTCATCGATTCTCTGAAAAATTTTCAGCAAAATTTTTAATTTGTTCTTATTTTACTTACATATTGAAAACATCCTAAAAATTGCATTGCAATCGGTTCAATTTATGTCTGTTTTCTCTAATCATTGTTGTTTATTTTATGTATCATAAATATAAAAAGCAAGAAGTCAAGCGGTAAAATATGGCTTCCTGCTTTTCAATATATCATTTTTCTTTATGCAGCTTCTGAACTAGATGTAACAGAATAGTCGGGTGAAAAATATACCTTATTGTTATCTGTTACCACAGATAAATCCAATGTTCCTTTTCTGTTGACTGAATTTTTCCCGAATCAAATATGCTTTTAGCGAATCTTGCTTTATAGGTTAAATCTGTTGCAATACCAAAATTCATAGTTACTCTGCCATCATATACTGCTTTGATACTGTATGTGTCAGAAATATCAATTTTCGTAATTTTATCCAGCCCGCTTTGCTCTATTGAATTTAGTAACTCAATAAATGCAATTTTTGGTCATTGTCAGCATAAATAATTTCAGTTCCTATCACTGCCTCAGAAATATTTAATCAATAATTTCAGGATAATCCGTTGGATACTCCGTTAACTGCTCCACAGCTTTCCCGTTACTGTCTATTACCAGATATCCTCCATTATACGATACCGCACCTGCTATGATTGCGTCAGAAACGCTAATAGATACTGTACCTGGAAACTTTCGCGATACTGTTACCTCACCGATATAAGGAAGTTTCTCTTTGATATTCTGGACAGCATAGTCTTTATTAATTAAAAATAAATTATTTTCCGTAGAAATTCCACTTTCTTTATAACATCCTCTACACTGTATCTGGATACCTGTTACCTCTATGGTGCTGATTTTAAATAAAACAGTTAAACTTAACGTAATTGCCGCCGCTATGATGACCACAAAAATAGACAGATAGAACAGAATTAAATTTCGCTTTCTATGCTTTGCTTTCGCTTTTACTTTTTAGCTTGCATACTACGGCCGCGCGGTTGAGTGTGAGCAGGACGATTTCGATATTCTACTCTTTTGCTTGTAGTCTTTTTGTAAGCTATTTTTTATCATCTCTATTCATACTAACCCCTGCTTTTTTCCTAATAATATTTGCACCCAATTGCCTCAAGGATATTTCTATTTTTCATATCCGCGGTCTAAATAATTTAGCCCGTAAACGGATGTTTTTCTTTCCTCATCCAAACCTGCAACTACTAAAGCAGCAGCGCTCTTAACTCTGCCGCACAGACACTGGTACCATAAAATTTTGGTACTCCCTCAATAACAGCAACTCTGCCTTCTAATTTAATTTTAGCTCCTAATCGCATCAATTCACAAACATGTTTGTATCTGCTTTCAAAATTGTTTCAACAAACACACTGGTTCCTTGTGCCAGTGCAGCCATTACCATTACAGGAGCCTGCGCATCGGTAGGAAATCCCGGATAAGGCATGGTTCTAACCAATTTTAACGGCTGAAGCCGTTCCGGTCCCATAATACTCAACGCATCATCTTTTAAATGATAACTACAGCCTGCCTCTTCAAAGATTGGCAGTACGGATTCTAAATGACTTGGAACAATATCTTTAAGCGTAATGTTACTTCCTGTTACAGCTGCTGCCGCCATAAATGTAGTTGCCGCAATTCGGTCTGACATCACAGTATATTCGCATCCATGCAGACACTGTACTCCTTCTATGATGATGGTACTTTCCCCAGCACCTGATATGTGTGCTCCACATTTATTTAGAAAATAAGCAAGGTCACAAATTTCTGGTTCTCTGGCTGCATTATGGAGTACGGTAACACCTTTAGCGCAAACCGAAGCCAACATAATATTTTCTGTAGCACCTACACTTGGAAAAGCCAAACTGATGGTATTTCCTTTAATCCTCCACCGGTAGTACATGTCATACTGCCACGACACGCTTTAATATGAACACCCAATTTCGCAGTGCAGATAAATGCAAATCAATCGGCCTTGGCCTAATTCACATCCTCCGGCAAAGAGAGACAAGCCTGACCTGTACGGGTTAAAATTGCACCTAAAAATACAATGGATGAACGCATTTCTCTCATTAAATAATCCGGAATATCTGAATGAATTAACGTAGTAGGATCTACCATGACACTATGCCCTTCTCTTTTACGTTACAACCCAGATGTTCCAAAATTTTAATGCATATATCTACATCAGATAATCTGGGACAATTATGTAGAATACATTCGCTGTTGCATAGTAAACAAGCAGACAGCAAAGGCAAGGCACTATTTTTGCTCCATGAATACTTACTTCACCCCGTAATTTACATGGTCCAACAATATCAAGTCTTGCCACAGCCAACACCCTCTCATCACACGAATATACGTCTCATATTCATTAAAAGAATATTTACTGTATATACTATGTGGTTGAAAAGATATTGTTCCTTATCCAACAATGTCCTTTATAATTTTATAAATACGTTCATTGGCATCCAAAATTGCCATTTTTTCGCATTCGCCGCCATTTCTTCCACCCTGCCCGTTTTGACAAATAAATCCTCCACCGTTTTACAAAGCAGCTGACTTGTCAAATCTTTTCTTCAATAATCATTGCAGCATCCCTGTTTACCATTGCCATTGCATTGTGATACTGATGATTTTCCGCAACATTTGGAGATGGGATTAAAATAGATGCTTTTCCTTGCGCCTGCAACTCACTAAGTGTAATTGCACCTGCACGGCAAATTACCAAATCTGCTGCAGCCAAACAATCGGGCATATCATTAATATATTCCCGAACATCTATATTTTTAGCCAATTTAAGATTTAAACCTTTTTCCCAAGCAATTCAGGAAGCCATTTTCCATATTGACCATATCCGTGTATGTGTTGAAACTGTCCTGTTTTTCCACTTTGAACCAATAGATCAGCCATGCCTTCATTCAGATTTCGCGCACCTAAGCTACCACCAAATGATAGAATGACAGGTCTGCTGTCCAAACCCAATTTTCTCTGGCAGCGCTTATCTGCACGTATAATCTCTTGCCTTACAGGATTGCCCGTTAATACGCATTGGTCTGTTTCAAAATACTGACGTGCATCCTCAACTGCCAGTAATACTTTTGTTGCTTGTTTGGCCAACATTTTATTGGTCATTCCCGGAAAAGCATTCTGCTCATGTATTACTGAAGGTACCCTAGTTTTATGGCAGCACGTATTACCGGACCACTTACATATCCACCTGTCCCAATACAAATATCCGGTTTAAATTCCTGAATTAAATGTTTTGCCTCATTGCTGGAAGTAAAATACGTCCTACTGTTTTCATATTCTCCACAATGTGTTTTGTGTTAATTTGCGTTGAAACCCGGAAATGGTAATTGTTTTAAATGCAAAGCCGGCGGCAGGAACCAGACGTTCTTCCATACCACCTTTATTGCCAATATATAATAGTTTTGCATTTGGTTCTTTTTCTCTAATATAACCTGCAATTGCCAAAGCAGGATTAATATGTCCTGCTGTGCCGCCCAGCAAACAGAACTTTCATAATAATCACAGCCTTCGCCGTTTAATAGAATACGCTAGCTTTTCCATTGCGGACGTTCGCGAAATAGATAGTACAATGCCCATTTGTATGAGCAAAATAACAAGTGACGTACCACCATAGCTAAAGAACGGTAAGCTAATACATGTATTTGGAATGGTATTGGTAACAACCATGATATTTAAAATAACCTGCATACCTACTTGAGTTGTCAAGCCAATGCCTAACAGCATACCAAATTTGTCTTTGCACGTAGAGATAATGTAATACCTCTCCAAATTAATAAGGCAAACAAAATAATGATAAGCAAAGCACCAATAAAGCCTAATTCTTCACACACAACTGCAAAGATAAAGTCATTTTGCGGTTCCGGCAAATATAAATATTTTTGTCTGGATTGGCCAAAACCCAAACCAAAAAGCCGCCGGAACCGATTGCCATAAGAGATTGCTTTGTTTGCCATGTATCAACACCTTCAGGAGGATTAAATGGGTCTAACCATCCAGCTACACGGTCAGTAGCATAGTGCTGGGACAATGTTAAAATAGAAGACCTGCAACCGCTACAGCAACAAATGCGATAACAAACCACTTTTTATCAACACCGCCTACAAACATCATAATGGCTGCAATCAAAATTAAAATGATAGAAGCTGAAACGTGCGGCTCAATGAATACCAAACCAACAGTTACTCCTAATATAAACAAATGTGGTAAAACACCGACTTTGAATGTATTCATCTTCCTAAAATTAACCGATATAAAATGAGCAAACCATAATATTAAGGCAAACTTGGCAATTTCGGAAGGTTGGAAACTAACAATTCCTAAATTAACCCATCTATGCACGCCCGAAACCGCAGGAAGTACCAAAACAACACCAAGTAAAATCCACGAAATAATCAAAATAGGAATGGTGAATTTATGAAAATGGTGGTAATCAAAATAAGAAATTGCAATCATACCTGCAATACCCAGTACAGCAAATATTGCCTGACGTTTGATAAAATAAAACTGTCTCCGTCGTAATTATGGTATGCATAAGCATAGCTGGAGGAAAATAGCATAACCAAACCAATGGACACCAAAACAAGTATAATAAACAAAAACGGAATATCAAGCCCTGCTCTGACAGAGAATAGATTTACTTTATTCCTTATTTTTTTCCCAATATGATCTTTGGTTTTTGTTCCGTTTCTTACCTTTTTAGAAGACATTCCCCGTTTGACTTTTGCACTGGTTTTCCATTATTCATATGATATTTCCACCCTTCTTTTATGCATATGCAACAAATTATTTTTAAACACCAAAAATAACCCAGACCAAAGATAGAATTCCAAAATAACAGTAACTAAGCTAAACACACCGCAAATTTTAATTTCACTCCAACCACACATTTCAAAGTGATGATGGATAGGACTCATTTTAAACAGACGTTTTCCTTTTGTAGCTTTAAAAGTACAGCACTTGCAATACAACAGATAAAATTTCTGCGATGTAAATAATACCTAATGGAAACAGCAAAATAGGCATATCCATTCCAAAGGCAAGGGCGCATACAATTCCACCTAAAAAAAAGAGCCGGTATCACCCATAAATACTTTGGCCGGATTAAAGTTCCACACCAAAAGCCCATGCAGCCGCCCGCTACGCAAACTGACAGTAAACTAATTCCTACTGTGTTAATAACGGTACCAATCAGCATAAAAATAATGCAACAAAATGTCACGGATGTATTCAAGCCATCAATTCCGTCTGTAAAGTTAACAGCGTTTACAATACCTACAATTACAATTGCTGCTAAAATCCAATAACCATAACTCAAATCAACAGGACCTACCAAAGGGATAAACGTTCTGGTATCTTCTCCTGCCAAAATATAGATAATAAGTATGCACCTGCAACAAAAAATTGTAAAATTAGCTTTTGCCATGCAGTAAGACCTAAATTTCTTTTCTTTACTACTTTAATGTAATCGTCAAAAATCAATTGCACCAAAGCCTACTGCCATCAATAAACCGCCAAATACTTTTACCTGCATTAAAACGGTTTCCCCAAAATCCCTAGTGTTATCCGCCTGACATTGCATAGTAAATAGGAATGGTAATAACTGCCGAAACAACAATACCTATGATAAACATGATACCCCCATTGTGGGAATTACCATCTTTTTAATATGCCATTTTGGACCTTCTTCACGAATCGTCTGACCAAAGTTAATTCTTTTTAAAAAGGTATTAACCATTTTCCCAACAGTGCTGTTATCCCAAACGACAATATCACCGCAATTAGCGAAAAACGCCACTCATCTCAATTATCCACCCTTTAATTTCCTTATCTGCTAAATTCATACAACCCTTTTATACGCCTACTGCAAGCATATTTAAAGATGTTAATACATCCGCAAAGGTATACCGCAAGCCAAACAAACGGACGCACCCATTAAAGCTGTTTTACGTCATCAGGTTCGGCAGTACGCAATTTAATCCTTCCAATCACACCAACGCCAACAATTTCAAATGCACAACCAAATTCTTGAATACAATGCGCATTTCTTGCTGTAAAATCTGCATTGTCACTGGACGTAGAGTAGGTTAACACTCTACATTTGTCTAATTTCTTTGTATCCAATTTTACAGGAAGATCGTAGTTCATTACGCAAACTGAAAAGTTTTGTAAAATATCAGCTGCCTGTAAACAGTCATTTTCACTGTCAATACAATAATATATGGAGTACCGTATTCGCTATGCAACAAAATTCCTTAAAACCGCAAACGGAAAATCTATCGCTACAATGACATTGTTCAAATAACTGTTCTAAAATCGGTCCCCATGTCATCATTTGCATACTGGGACATTACAATAAGTTTTGTATTGTTTCGTTCCATGAAGAATCCTCCTTCAGGTGCATGAATGCTATCTAACAGCATCTTTTACAAAGTTAACTGTAATAACCGTACCCGGTTTTATTTGTTCACCTACTGCATAATCTTGTGTTCTGGCAGTAGCTACAGAACTATTATATGCACCGGTTACTTTAATATTTAACCCTGCTTGTGCTGCCAAGTAATTTACATCTGACAGCGAGCGATTTGTAAAGTCCGGCACTGTAACAGTCTGATTCATACTTGCTTCATCTGTATATACAACTACAGTGCCACCGCTTGGAACAGAACTTCCCGGATCTGGAGTTTAGTGCAATTACAGTATCCCTGAGCCTTTTACCAAAATTTTCAATCCATTGTTGGAAAGTTCATTGGTTGCTTCGCTTACTGTTTACCAATCACATTTGGTGTACACACCAACACTGCCTGCTTCATCTTCTGTATATTTTGTTTCAACATTCAAATATGGAAGAATTTCTTCCATAATTTTAGCAAATACAGGACCTGCAACAGCACCACCGTAATAACTATCTCCTGTTGGTTCATCAAAGAATACCAATACCGCATATTGTGGGTCATCGGCAGGAGCAAAGCCACAGTAAGATGCAATGTATTTATTATCACTACCAACTTTGCCGTCAGCACCAACTTTTTTCTGAAGTACCTGTTTTACCAGCAATTCGGTAACCAGCAACATAACCGTTTTTAGCTGTTCCTGATGTAGCATTTTCTTGCAGAATTTTGCTGACTCTCGCTGATGTTTCCTCAGAAATCACCTGACGTTTACATTCGTATCTGCAGTTTAATAATATTACCATCATTATCTACAATTTGACTTACAACATGTGGTTGCACTAAATAAACCACCATTTGCAATTGCCGCACATGCTGTAATCATCTGAATGGGAGTAATACTAAAGTTTTGACCAAAAGATTCAACGGCCAAGTCCATCAATGACATATCACGGTCATGATATAATCCTTTGGTGCTGGCTTCACCCGGAAGGTCAATGCCTGTTTTTTGTAAAACCAAAAGCCTCAAAGTAATCAAAGAAGGTTTCTGTGCCTAATAATATTGACCCAAGTAGATAAAAACGGGTTGCAAGAGTTCATAGTGCCTTGTACTAACGTTTCTGTTCCGTGGCCGGACAATACGTGACAATTAATTGCTCTCTCCCCTGGAACAGGGACGTAACTTCCTGTACAGGTAAATGTAGTTTCTTCACTTGCAACATTTTCTTCCAGAGCCATTGCAAGTGTTACCATCTTAAATACAGAGCCAGGGTAATACGTATCACTCCTGCCTTATTTCTCCATTGCGCTTGTAAAGCAGCTGAAGTAGCTGTTGTTGTTCTTCTTGGCAGGTTCTGCAATACGAGCACGTTCTTGTTCGTCTGCAATTACAAATGGATTATTCGGATCATAATCCCCTTCACAGCCATTGCTACAATTTCTCCGGTTTTACATTCATCACAATACCTGTTGCTCTGTTCTCAACTTTGTTGTTTTCAACACCTTCTGCAAGCGCTTGTTCTAAATAGTGCTGAACAACTTCGTCAATAGTCAAAACTAAATTGTAACCATCTTGTGCTTCTACCTTTTGCTGATACTGAAACGGCATATCTGTGCCAACTGCATTTTTTGCAGTTACCAAGCGACCTGCAGTACCGGACAAATATTCATCATAGTATGCTTCCAATCCTGCAAGTCCCTGACCATCGGTACCTGTAAAACCCAGAATAGTTGAAACAAACGAGCCAAACGGATAATAACGTTTATAATCTTCCTGTAGTTGAATAGTATTTCCCAAATCATTTCTTCAATGAATTGTACCAATCTGTCTTTTACATCTGTCTCAACTTTTGTTTTAGAACATCATAGTAAGAAGTACCTTCAGTACGTTTATAGACATCTTCATCTAATTCTAAAATATCAGCCACACTGTTGATATTTTACGACGCAATGTCTCATCCTCTTTATCTATATAAGCAGGCGCCATCACGACTTTCCATACAGTAGCACTTTGAGCCAACGGTTTCATATTTCTATCATAAATTGTTCCGCGCTGGGCGCTTATGGTCGTATCTCTTAATTGTTGGTCTACAGCCGCTTTTGCAGTTCGGCACCATCTACCAATTGCAGGCGAATCAGGCTGACCACAATTAAACCGAAGCCTAAAGCCACCATTACAATCAATACAATCAAAGTCCGCCGCCACATTTTAACGGTTGTTCCTTTTGCCATCAGCTATTCCCCTTTATAAAATAAGAGTTAAGATTACTCTCAACTCTTTATGCAGCATACCAACATGTGTAAAACTTTTCAACCGAGCCTTAGTATTAATACTTATTTCAATGAAAATTTAATTATGACAAGAAGTTCTTAATAGAATTCCAAAGATTTGTAAAGAAATTGTTTCCGCTGTTATCTTGTACAACTTCTCCCTTGTCTCCCTTGGACAATTCTACAAAACCAATTGATTTTGGTCTATTTTTCTCACCCAAATTTTCTTTGGCATAATTTTCAACTGTTGCCAAAGATAAATTTGCATTTGCTTTCATTTGAAGTTGAGTATAAACACTTTGACTTTCTTCCAATTGCTGGGCAGCTGTGTCTATCTCTTCTGTCAATTCTGTTAATTGAACCTGATTGAAAATAATAGAACCTGTAGCCCCTAATGCAATTATGAGTAAAACACGACACTACAATCCGAAACGTTTTCGCTCTGTTACGCTGTTTTTGATACGGTAAACATGAGCCTTAGATTGTGTTGCAAACGGCTCTCTTCTTTGCCTGTTCCCGTACCAACTGCCAATTCTTTACTTTTTCTGTGAACTGTGTATTTATCTTCTAGTTCTTTGCCTTCAAATAAAGTAAAGTCATAAGCTTCAGATGTTCTATTATAACGGTTTGGATGCAAGGCCATGTTTTTCCTCTCTTCTGAAAACATATTATAATTTTTCACAAACTCTTAATCGCGCTTCTGCTGCGCGGATTTTCTTCCAATTCTTTTCTGAAGGGGAAAGCCCCTTCTTATAAATCAATTTTACCTTTGGTGTATTTCCGCACACAAATAGGAAATCAGATTGAGCAAGTACAGCCTTGACACCAAACATTCATACGTTGTTTTACCATTCTGTCTTCCAACGAGTGGAATGTAATGATTGCTAGTCTTTCCGGGTTTCAGAAGTTCAAACGCTGCATCTAACGCTTTTGAAAGCTGCTCCAACTCTCCGTTTACTTCTATCCGTAACGCTTGAAATGTTTTTCGCGCCGGGTGACCTTGTTCTCTACGCACAGAGGCCGGTACAGAAGCAATTTCTTTCCAGTTGTAACGTAGTTTCAATCGGCGCTTCTTCCCTAGCTTTACAATACCCTTAGCAATACTTTTAGCATACTTGTCCTCCACCATAACGACTGATAATTTCTGCAAGTTTTGCCATGGCAGTGTATTGACCAAATCTTTTGCACTGGTTCCCTGCTGACTCATTCTCATATCAAGAGGGGCATCATTATGATAGGAAAATCCTCTTTCAGGAGTATCTAATTGATAAGACGACACCTATATCCATTAAAACGCCATCAACCGCTGTAAAACCACAACTGTTTACAATTTCCGTCATCTGAGAAAACTGTCCTTGCCGAACGATAGAACAAGAATTCTCGAAATTTATCGGAAACAAAAAGCAATTGCATCGGGGTCTTGGTCAATTGAAATTAAAGTCCCTGTTGTCAAACGTTCCAAAATAGCCCCCGATGTCCATCCGCCACCGGCAGTACCGTCTATCTATAAATACCATCGGGACGAATATTCAAAGAATCGATTGTTTCGTTAAACAATACGGATTTATGCACAAATGCCATCGACTGCCTCCGCGTTAGAATGACAGTGCGTCCATTGCTTCCGCAATACTGTCTTCTGTTAAATTATCATTAAACTGTGTCCAACATTCCGTGCTCCAAATTTCTGCACGATCGCCGGTACCAATAAATGTCATCTTTTTCAATGCTTGCATAATCTCTTAGTGGCTGTGGGATTAAGATTCTTCCTGCTTATCCGGTTCCACTTCAGCTGCTCCCGAAAGAAGAAGCGCTGCAGTTGACGCGCCTTTGACATTGGCATGGCTACAATTTTGTCCTGCAGCCTTTTCCAACCTGCCTCAGAAAGCACAAATAAACAACCATCTAACCCTTTTGTGACATAAAACGCTCGCCTAAGTCCTCACGGAACTTGGCGGGAACAATTACGCGATTCTTTGCGTCAATATTATGTTGGTATTGTCCTATCAACATAACTGCCACTTCTTAGGAAAATATGTCCCGTAAAACCACAGGTCTCTACTTTCCCCACCTTTCACCACTCTATATACTGATTATAATAGATGATAGTATGAATTGCAAGGGGTTTCCCCTGGAAAATGGCGGAATTTCGTTGAATTTTAGGAAAAAACCTCTTATATAGATAAAAAATACAGACCACAATATATTGTGGTCTGTATTTTCAGCAACAATTTATTTACGTTTTGTTAATTTTTAAATGATTCTTACTGTCCGGAACGCAGAGAAGCTTTAATATTCTGACGCGTTTGTTTTAATTCATTTAAGCTGGTCGTAATAGAATCTTCTGTTCTTTTAATAAATCATCAAATATTCGTTAGAAGCACGTTTCATATCTTTTAATCTTGATTGAGTTTGGGCCAACATTTCAGTTGCTTTTGCTTGTGCTTGTTTTGTAATTTCATCTTGACTGATTAATTTTTCGCACGTTCCTCTGCTGTACGAATAATGCTCTCAGCCTCTTTCTTTGCATCTGCAAGAATTTGAGTACGGTCTGCTACAATGCGCGTGCTTGACGTGTTTCTTGAGGTAAATGATCTCTCATTTCATCTAAGATTGCTTTTACTTCTTCACCGTCTAAACAGTACGGCCACCGCTTAAAGGCAATTTAACCGCTTTTTCTACCAAAGCATATAATTCTTCCATTAGTTCTTCTACAGTTGCTTGACTCATTTTATTCTTCCCCAATACTACAAATTACTTTTACTACACAGTCTTTTGTTTGATATCATTTAAAATACAAGCCGGAACCAATGTAGAAATATCTCCACCGAACCGTGCAACGTCTTTTACTACGCTGGAACTTAAAACATATTATCTGAACTGGTTGTTAGAATACAGTTTCCAGTCCTGTATTTAATCTTTGATTGGTTAATGCCATCTGAAATTCATATTCAAAGTCAGACAATACCCGCAACCCTTTTACAATCGCTGTTGCACTGCACAGTTTTGCATAATCTGCAAGCAATCCTTCAAAGAGTCTACTTCTACCGTTGGTAAATGTTCTGTCGCTCTTTTAAAGAGTTACGCGTTCCTCAACTGTAAAGCTTGTCTGTTTTGCAGGATTATTTAAAACGGCAACAATTACTTTGTCAAATATTTTGTAGCACGTTCTACAATATCCATATCTCCCAATGTAACCGGGTCAAAACTACCCGACAAACACCTATTCTCATTCTGCCACCATATTTCTATGCTCATAAACAGTCAGCATAATTTTTCCGTATTGATAGGTGCGACGTTTTACAAAATCCCCGGCTTCTTCTGGAATCGGTTCACCTGCTGCATATTCACACACGATAATACCACCCTCATTCATCACTTTCGCCGTTAAAGGTAATGCTTTTCTAAAATTCCTTTGTGATAGGGTCTAAAAATGCTAAATCAAATAACATATCCTGCTTCATAAGATAAGATGCATAATCTGCATGCACCACTTTTACTTTAGAAGTCAGGTTTGTATGGTGTACATTAGTAGAAATCACATCAACAGCGTCTTGAGCACTGTCTACCAAAACGACATTTTGCCCTCGGCTGCAGCTCTCCAAACCCAATTGTCGGAACCGGCAAACAAGTCCAGTACGTTTCTACCTTCTATTTGAAACTGAACGATATTAAACAAAGCCTGTTTGACCCTGTCTGTTGTAGGACGAACATCTTCTCCTTCTAATGTGGAGTTTTGCCCCTCTGGCACTGCTGTTATAATACGCATGCGTAATTCCACCTTATTTGTTTTGCATATCATATGCGTTTTGAACTGAATTTGAACAAAACAATAATTTTATTCTTA
>SCPP01001663.1_pt1 | contig 40539 bp, 66 predicted proteins | sample 6106811 | NCBI WGS metagenome assembly SCPP01 (sample SAMN10720449, study PRJNA508395) | human gut metagenome | isolation source: Participant 2 stool, 15 month | host: Homo sapiens | collected 2018
CGATTATAGGCGATATTATCGGTGCAGAGGGTGAAGTTTTCACAACTCAGACCCAGGTGAAATTTCGGTAAGAGCCGAGAAAAAATCCTCTACTTTCAAAATCACTTCTTCCGCTTCCGGAGAAGTTCCACGGCCTGACAGATACAGACCTTAGATACCGTCAAAGTATATCGACCTTATTATGAATGCCGATGTTAAAAGGCATTCATCAACCGTTCAAAGATTATTGCGTCAATCCGTAGCTACCTTAACGGTCAAAACTTCCTTGAAGTTGAAACACCTATGCTTGTCGCAAACGCAGGCGGTGCTGCCGCAAAGACCTTTGAAACACACTTTAACGCATTGGACGAAGATTTCAAACTTCGTATCTCATGAGCTTTACTTAAAGCGCCTTATCGTGGGCGGTTTTGATAAGGTTTATGAAATAGGACGAGTTTTCAGAAACGAAGGTCTTGATACTCGCCATAACCCTGAATTTACTCTTATGGAATTATATCAGGCGTACACAGACTATAACGGAATGATGGATCTGACAGAAAATCTTTATCGTCATGTTGTTGCTAAGGAAGTGCTTTTAACTACAATCGTGTATAACGGTATCGAGATGGATCTGGGCAAACCGTTCGAGCGTATCACAATGGTTGACGCAGTGAAGAAATACGCAGGCGTTGACTTTAACGAAATTAATACACTTGAAGAGGCTCGTAAGGTTGCCGATGAGCACCACGTTGAATATGAGGAGAGACATAAGAAGGGCGATATCCTGAACCTGTTCTTTGAAGAATTTGTAGAGAACATCTGATTCAGCCGACGTTCGTTATGGATCACCCGGTTGAGATTTCACCGCTGACCAAGAAAAAGCCGGAAAATCCGGAATATGTAGAACGTTTTGAGTTCTTTATGAATGGATGGGAAATGGCAAATGCATACTCTGAGTTAAATGATCCGATCGATCAGAGAGAACGTTTCAAAGCCCAGGAAGAACTGCTTGCTGCTTACAGGGCGATGATGAAGCCAATACAACAGATGAAGACTTTATGCGTGCGCGAAATCGGTATGCCACCTACAGGTGGTATCGGATTCGGTATCGACCGCATGTGTATGCTCCTTACCGATTCCCAGCCATCCGCGACGTTCTTCTGTTCCCTACAATGAAACCGTTGGATAAGTAAAATTAAAACATCATTGTTTATAGAAATATAGGCAATGATGTTTTTATTAAAATATGCCATTTCAATATTTGCTACCAAGTTTCCGGAATAAGCTACCACTTAGTCGGGAAATGTTGACATTCTCAAAAATTTTATATAAAATTCAGTTGTAATCACAGAAATATATTTTCAACTTTTCTCTGATTATTACTAAACAAAATGTTATTAAAGATTTAAAATAAATATTTATGTTGATAATCATTATTCATATCATCAGTTTAGTGAGCTTATCACAAAGATTTATTCTAAGATTTTATATGATATAAGAAAAATTAATTCAATGTAAAATTTATTTATACATTACGATAACATTAAAACAAATATAATACAGATTTTATTTTGAAAACAAAATAAAGAGATACCAATAATCTTAATTCTTTGCCGGGTATGAGTTAAAATAATTGAGTACCTCTTATACATAAAATTATATAACAATTTATTTTTGTTTGTCAAGTCATGTATAAGAGCTTTATTTTGTTGCATAAATACTTCAGTGTTATAAAAATTAAAGGAAGTTTTATTATGAATATAAGAAAAATTGTTACAATGGGAATGGCAACTCTAATGGCAGTATCAGCAATGAGCTTGAGTGCATTTGCGGCAGAGGACGAAAATATTAATTTCTACAACAGTGTACAAGTACTAACATTTAACTCAGAAACCGGTAGCTTCGATAGCAGTTATGAACCAGCATCACAAATTGCACCTATGACATTACCTAATTATACATTTACATTTAACCAAACAATAACTACATCGGGAAGTTATCTAAAAATTTAGATACAGGTGATGACTCATATCTTATCACCGACGATGATACTATAATTTTAAGATTAGATAAGAAACCGGCAAAACTTTAAGGTTACAAGTCTGCAAAAGAGATGGTTCAATTTTAGGTCCAACCGGTGATATAAAACATCTCAAACAGTTTTAAAATGAGTGGACTAAATAAATATTATAACTCAATCGGCACTTGTAAAATACATTTGAAAACTTTATCCGGTTCAGCAACAATATCCGGCACTTTAAGTGAAGATTAATCATATTTACTTATAATATTTCAAGATTAAATTAAGAAATGAGGACAAAAATGAGTGCAAAGACTAATTTAGCAACATTACTCATCGCTGCAACAGCAATAACATCAATTCCGCAGCTCTTGCAAATGATTTGACCGACAATATCATTAATGATTTATACAACTTTAAAATTATAGCTGATAAATCAGATATACGACCAAATAATAATATTACAAGAGCAGAAGCTGTTAAAATGATATGTATTGCGGAAGGAAATGACGTATTTGACAATGACACAACAGATACTCAAATTTTCTACGATGTTCCTACAAGTCATTGGGCTGCAAAATATATAGAAATTGCTGTTGATGACAGCATAATAAGCGGATATGAAGACAATACATTTAAACCCGAACAGTATGTAACATATCAGGAATTGCATAGAATGATAGTTTCTTCTTTAGGATATAATCTTTATGCAGAACAAGCAGGTGGTTACCCGAAAGGTTATATTACTTATTCAAATGCTCTTGAAATAAGCAAAAATATGAGTTTGGACAATTCTGCTTTTGCTACCCGTGGTGACGCAATGCAAATGATTTATAATTCACTTGATGCTCCTATTATGGAAGTAAGAGAATGTTGAAATCGACGGAACAGTTGAAACTGTAGTAATGATTTATGATGGGAAATCAAATCCATTCATATCGTTTAGAAAAATTTTGAGTGGTGAAGTGGAATATTAATATATTTGCTACCAAGTTTCCGGATTAAGCTACCACTTAGTCGAAAATGTTGACATTCTCAAAAATTTTATATAAAATTCAGTTGTAATCACAGAAATATATTTTCAACTTTTCTATGATTATTACTAAACAAAATGTTATTAAAGATTTAAAATAAATATTTGTGTTGATAATCATTATTCATATCATCAGTTTAGTGAGCTTATCACAAAGAGATATTCTAAAATTTTACATGATACAAGAAAAATTAATTCAATGTAAAATTTATTTATACATTACGATAACATTAAAAAAATATAATACTGATTTTATTTTCAAAATAAAATAAAGAGATACCAATAATCTTAATTCTTTGCCGGGTAGCATGAGTTAAAAATAATTGAGTACCTCTTATGCATAAAATTATATAACAATTTATCTTTATTTGTCAAGTCATGTATAAGAGCTTTATTTTGTTGCATAAATACTTCAGTGTTATAAAATGAAAGGAAGTTTTATTATGAAACTAAGAAAAATTGTTACAATGGGAATGGCAACTCTAATGGCAGTATCAGCAATGAGCTTGAGTGCGTTTGCATGTGAAAATCCTGAAGATGCAATAATCTCTGTTTTAGCTCCTGATGGCGAGAACAGACTTTATCTTTCACAAGAAGATATTGACAACGGAATTACTACAGTCACAGGATACCAAGGTATAGAAGTTACAGCAAATCCTGACAACAAATTGAAATTTTCAATTCTACTGTAACACCACGCATATTATCTTCTACTTATTTTAAAGGAACAAATATTCCTACATCATCAAAAGTATTGAAGATGGTTCTTATAGCGGTACATTTTCAGTTCCTGCTAAAAGCCAAAGATTTTCTACGTATTTAATGTTAAATCGTTCTAATACAAAGTACTAATGGAAGTAGAACCTAATACCAACTTTAATAAAAGTAGAATTTTCTTTATGTTCTAAAGAAGTTTCAACAAGCCCACTTATTACAATAGAACCTAATGCAAATGACCAAGCAATTTCAGTCAGTGGTATTGCTAAGAATAGTCATTTATATGCTTATATAGATAATAATTTGTCATCAGTCGCAGAAGGTACATTATCATTTATAGGATATTAATATCCTATAATATAAAGGTAGTGTAAAGTGAATTGTGAAAACAATGACTCATCACAAGTGTATAGACACTTAGGTTTTTGAAGAAGCTCATAAAACACTTTACACTACCAAAAAAAATTGGAGGAAATTAAAATGAAAAACAGATTTTAACTATTATATCATTAATTCTTACAATCGGAATGATTCTAACAACAGCGAATGCAGAAGAAACAAGTACATATTCAGACTATGTTGTAGAGGGACAATCGACTTATGCGGATTCATTCGGTCTAATGAAAGGATATGACGACGGAACATTCAAACCTGACAACAATATGACACGTGCAGAATTTACATCAGCATTAATGAGAGCGGCTGTAATTGCCAATCCCGATGCAAACTCGCAGAAATCAATTTTTCTGATATAGACAAGTCGTATTGGGCATATGATGATATTGCTAAAGCAGTTTCGATAGGTTTTATAAGTGGTTATGATGACGGAACATTTCGTCCAGCGGACAACGTCACATACGAGCAAGCAATAACAATGATATTTAACGTGCTTGATATAAGCCTGTTGCGGATTTATATGGCGGATATCCGCACGCATATATGTCATTGGGTTATTACAATAGGTTCTTCAAATCTTCAACAGATAACAGAAACGGCAATATTGAAATGAACGAAACAAGGAAAAGACGGCGATTACGCGAAGAGATGCTATGGATATGCTTGGAGGTATGTTATTTACACCAATATGCGTTGTAACGGATTACAAAACTGCATTTGACGGCAGTAATGAGCCGATTTATGAAATAGGTGGAAATGGCACCGTTAAACAAACATTATTTACAATAAAAAATGCTAAATAGCAGCAAGATTACAAATATTCCTATATAAAATTTGCTTATAGTACGGTATATTAATAAATAATAAAAGGTTGTGATTATGATGAAAAAACGTTTCTTATTGCACTGTCAATTTTGACATTAACAAGTTCCTTAAATGCTTTTGCAAGCACGCTTGACGACAATGTTATTGAAGATTTAGAAAAATTTCATATTGTTGAAAAGAGCGACGATTTACGGCTTAACGATCACATAACAAGAGCAAGTAGTAAAATGGTTTCTGTCGCCACGGAAATTACGACATAGACCACGTTGGCACAGATCAAATCTTTTCCGATGTACCGCCTACTCATTGGTTGTAAAATATGTACGAACTGCATGGGATAGCTATATTATATCTGGATATGAAGATAATACATTTCGTCCCGAAAACAACATCACATATAACGAATTACAAAGATAATTGTATCCGCCCTCGGATACACTCAATACGCAGAAATGCAAGGCGGATATCCGGACGGATATTTGACATATTCAGAAAAATACAACATAATGAACAACGTTGACATCAGATTCAAACGCATATAACGCAAAGATGCAATGCAAATGATATACAATTCATTAGATGCACCTTTATTGGTTTATATGCGAACAAATTATCTCGAAGATGGCTCAATAACCTACGTCTATGAATGGCGGACGGTGAGCATCGCCAATTTGAATCATTAAGAATGCGCTTAGATGAAGAATTTTCATAATTAACAATCTTATACTGCAAATCAAAAGTCAATTTACTAATCCTAATTCGACTTTTGTTTTCCAATAATTGCTACCAAGTTTCCGAATAAGCTACCACTTAGTCGGGAAATGTTGACATTGCAAACATTTCTATAAAAAATCCGATTATAACCTTAATGTTATCAAAATAAAAAGGAGCATATTAATATGAAAGCTATAAGAAAAATAATTGCGGCATTAGTTGCATTATCGGCTTGTATGTCATACACATTCGCTCTTGCCGACAATGTAAATACAAATTATTCCGACTCGGCATATCAGACTGTATCCACAGTTGCTGACAGTGGAAAATGTGGCGACAATTTAAAATGGGAGCTTGACACAAACGGCACAATTACTATTTCAGGCACAGGTGAAATGAGTGAATATGCGTTTCAAACATCGCAACATCAATTCACCGCAGAAGAAAACGAGCAATATATGCAAGAACTTGAAAATCACAAATTCCTTGGTTTGAAAAGAACAGTCCTGAATTAATAACAAACATTATAATCGAAGACGGTGTTGAAAGTATAAGCGATATGGCATTCTACGGCACTTCAATCAAATCAATCAGTTTGCCGAACAGTGTAAAAAGATCGGAAAATCTTCTATTGCAAACTGTGCCGAGCTTGAAAAATAACCCTTTCGGACAATATCTCAGAAATTCCGACAGGTGCATTCAATTCCGATTACAAACTTACATCAATAGAATTGCCGACAAAATTAACTTCAATCGGTGCATCGGCATTTTTAACTGCGAGTCATTGGAAAGTATCGACATTCCCGACACTGTAACTGAAATTGGTGACAGAGCATTCGCAAATTCAGGATTGCGAATGCTTGTAATTCAAGCGGTGTGACCGCGGTTAATTACGACCTTTGTAATGAAAACCATAACCTAAACGAAGTTGTATTTTCTCCGAACACAAAGTCTGTTGAAATGACCGCCTTTCGGGTTGTTCAAACTTAAAAATATAGATTTGCCTGACGGATTGGAGAAAATAGGCAAAATGGCTTTCCTATCCTCCGTCAACGCACGCATATATATACCTCAAAGTGTAACTGACATTGAAAAAAGGCATTTAACGACAATGCCGTTATATACGGTTATGCAAATTCGGCGGCAGAAGAATTTGCAAAGAATAATGATATTAAATTCGTTGCAGTCAACAGCCACGATGAATATCTTTCATTACTTACATATTCCGACACGGACAATTCCAGCTACAAATCAGCGATTGATGAATTATCGCAATTAGGAATTATCAACGGTTTTGAGGACGGCACTTTCAAACCACAGGACAATGTAACCCGTGCACAAGCCGCAACTATGTTCGCGACAGCTTTAGGCTATTCGGACACAAAATACCAAAACATCGCAACAGATAAAGCAGTTTTTCTGATTTCTTAATGAGCCATTGGGCGTACAAATATGCCGACTACGTAATGAAAAGTGCCGATATATCAAGCGGTGAAACCAGCTGTATTTTAAACGGTTTTGAGGGCACTTTCAGACCGGACAACAATGTTACAATTATACAGCTTTTGAAAATGGCAATATGTTCGTTGGGCGAAGACGGATATATGGCAGAGGCTGTCGAAACGGCGGTTATCCGAACGGTTACAATACGGTAGCGGAAAAATACGGTTTCAGCAAAGGTATTGCAGTTGATGCCATCAATCAGCCTGCCACACGCGAACAAACCGCTCAAATAATTTCAAACACAATAAATATGCCGATTAAACGTTTTGGAGCAATCAATTCAATAACGGCAGACCACAAACAGAGTCCGAAAATTCTTAGTAACATACGACGGCAGTAAAGAATATTATCCGCTTACAACATTAAAACTATGTTGCAAACAAACGATTGGGGCAATCAGACGGCTTATGCAACTAAATCCCTCTTGAAAATTTGAAGAATTTTACGCATACGCAACAATCAAAATATATCACAGTCGAAAATATCTGTTAAACCCGAGGGACTTTTAATCAACACAGACGGCAGTGTATATTCGTCTGAAGATACTTTTGAGGCTGAAAGCAACGGAATAACTCTTGACGAAAACACTACTTACTATTTGTATTTCAAGAAAATCAATAACGTATGGATATTGGATAATTACGCGATTTTAATCAATTTAATTAATCCCGAGCCGAATTTGCTTTGACAAATTCGGCTTTGTTATCTTGACAGTTATGATACAATAAAATTAACAATCGGATTTTAAAGAGGTATTATAGCTATGAAAATAAAACAGCAAAAGCAAATAAAAACGTTTTTAATCGAAGAATTTAGGAAAGACAGAGGCAGTGCGTTATTTGATGAGCAAGAAAAAGCACTCAACACAATTATCAAAACACAAAAACAAATCAAAAATCAGATGAAAACGCTTATTAGCACAATCCTCCCCGCATTGCACTCTACAAGGTTTTGTCAAAAGCGGTTTTACGGAAGATGTCGTATACAAGCATATGCGAAAATATATGCTTGATATAGTTGCGGCAAAAAGCACTCATCTACGGCGAAAATGGAGTTGATACCGGATTTTATGCACTTTACAGCAACATAACTCTTAAAATTATGCGTAAAACCGACTTACAGGAAAGCGAACAAACTCACGGCAAGAATTACTTTAATCTTACCATTAAAAGTGCCTTTGGCACACCGCTTGCGTAGAAAACGGCTGTGCGGAGTTGTGCCGTCTGTTTTGCGATGTTGACAACGTTACATACGGCGGTCTGAAAAATAGGCTTTACTCGCACCAAAACCTTGGGTTACGGCGGAGATTGCTGTGAATTTCATTTTTTCAAAAATAGTTTTGACTATTTGTCCCCCTTTGAGAAAGGACATCCACTTTCTCAAAGGGCTTTTTGATTATTTTCCTCAATTTCGTAAAGTAAACTCTATTTCCAAGAAAAGCCTTGAATTTAATAGTGCAGTTATGATATAATAGGACTGATAGCTTTTAGACGCAGTTATTGTATGCGTCAAAGCACACAAATTATAAACCAACCATAAAGGAGGAATCCGAATGGCAGAAAAATACGGTGAAGTACCACCGAAGTTCACAAAAATGGTGGGAATATTTTGGGATTACTACAAATGGCACGTTATAATTACGGTTGTAGCTGTTCTTATTGCGTCCGTAACCATTGTACAATGTGCGACACGTCCGAAATACGATATGAATGTTGTTTACGCGGGACATATGAATTATTCCGAAGAAGAAATTAACAAGCTTAAAGAAATAATTTCCGAACGTATAAGCGACATTGACGGAAACGGCGAAAATTCAGCACTTCTAAGCACACTCGTTTTGCGGACAATGCAGGCAGCGAAGAATACGACTATGCTATTCAAACAAAGCTCGACTTAACGTTTACGGACGACTGTTCATTTATTTATCTTATGGACAAAGCTAATGTAGACGCTCAAATGCAAAAGAAGTTGTAGACCAAATTTATGACTGCACTGACAGTTTTATAGACTCGTCTTCCGACAAAGTCGTTAAAGCCGCTGACGGCAAAGGTTATGCGGTAAATCTAAAAGACAGCCGGCTTTTAAAGACAACGGTATTTACTGTGACGATCTATACATTCTTATTCGCCGCAACTACAAAGATGACGAAAAAATACTCAGGCACACGATGACTCAATCGCCGTTGCCGAGGCACTTGTAAAATAAATCACACGAAGGAGGGTTTTATTGGCAGTCGTCAAACCCGAAATTAAAACAACAGAATATGAAATGTTTTCTCGATACAGAGAACAGGCGACATCGCCCTTCGTGACGAAATCGTTTCTTCTTACATATATATAGCCGAAATTCTTTCACGTAAATTTATCAACCGCGGTGTTGAATATGACGATATATTTCAAGTCGCATGTATGGGAATTTTATATGCGGTTGAGCGTTTTGACCCTGACAAAGGCGTTAAATTCGCCACATATGCAACCCTTACGGTGATGGGCGAAATACGCAAGTATTTCAGAGATAAAGGCAACTTTATCCGTATTCCGAGACGTCTTTATGAAATATTCTACAAAGCGGAAAAATCAAGCGTGTTTCAAGCGAAATTTCGCAAGAGGAAATTGCAAGAATACTCAACATTCCCGAAAACTGCTTGAGAATGTCTACGAAGTAGGTGATACATCATTTATAAAGTCACTTGAATACGAGGCATATGCAGACGGTGAATTGAATTTCTCAAACCTTATCGGCATTGAGGACAGCAATTTTCTTATGATAGAGGACAAGGATTTTATTAAATATTGTATGAGTCGGCTTTCCGCCGATGAACGCAAATTTATTGAATATCGTTACTATGACGAAAAAGTCAAAAGGAAATTTCAGAAATAATGGGTATTTCTCAAATGCAGGTGTCGCGAATGGAAAACGCACTTTGAAAAATTGAGAAATCTTTATTTTAGAGATTAATTTTAGGAGGAAAAATTATGCTTACAGAAAAAAAAGAATTTATTGAGTTTATGATGGAATCTGATGTTCTTCGTTTCGGCGATTTCGTAACAAAGAGCGGAAGAAACACACCTTATTTCGTAAACACAGGTAACTTCCGTACAGGCAAGCAAATTGCCACACTCGGCAAAGTTCTATGCCGCACTTATAAAGGAAAACTGCGGTGATAATTTTGACTGTATGTTCGGTCCGGCTTACAAGGGTATCCCTCTTGCAACTGCGCCGCAGGTGCACTTTACAACGAATACAAAATCGACAAGCCTTATTTCTTCAACAGAAGAAGAAAAAGACCACGGTGAAGGCGGTTCACTTGTAGGCTACAAGCCACAGGACGGCGACAAAGTTATCATTATTGAGGACGTTATAACAGCCGGTACAGCCGTAAGAGAAACTATGCCGATACTAAAAATGCTGCAAATGTAGAAGTTAAAGATATGTTCATTTCCGTAAACCGATGTGAAGTAGGTCAAAACCCTGAAAAGACAACCATTATGGAAGTTATGGAGGATTTCGGAATTAACGTACACGCTATTATTACTGTTCAGGATATTTACGAATATCTGAAGCAAGACGGTTCATACGGCGATATTCTTACAAAAATGAAGGAATATATGGACACTTACTGCGTTTCTAAACGGAGGTGATTAAAATTAAACGATTATTTAAAATTATTGTTCCGACTGTACTGCTTCTTATGCTTGCGCTTACCGCACACGCATATAATGTGGTTGATTTGCCGGAAAATATGACTTTTCTGACGCACTCGGAGTTTTAACGCCGATGAAATAACGCGTATAACGGTTTCGGATATTGCCGAGGGCAAATATACCGACCTCACAAAAGACGAAATAAACGAATTTTACTCAACAATTCAAGATATGACTGTTTACAGAAAGATAAACCCTACCCCATTTCGCGGTATTTCCGTAAACATCTATACAAATGACGGCGTAAAGAGCTATATGCTTAATTCGGGTTTGCAGATTGGTATGTACGGAAGCAACAATTACGTTTGCTACAAATTAAATAAGGCAAATACAGAAAAATTGCTTTATCTTGACAGTATGTACCGCGATGCGGAAGAAAAGGTGAACGGTGAGGAAATACACCGCGTTACGTCAAACGACTTTTGAAACTTCCGTCATCACCTTGGGCACAGCCTTTTGCAAGAGAGGCGGCAAGCAAAAATATTTTGCCGTATGAATTTACAGGCAACTATTCTGAAAATATTACACGTGAACAATTTTGTATATTGCTTGCAAATCTAATTTGCGTGAAAGAAAATTACTCGTCACTTGACAAGTATATGCAAGACCAAAACAAGCCGTATCTTAAAAATTACTTTGTCGATTGTAACGACGCTGACGATTCCGTCAACATACTTTACGCACTCGGCATTGTAAACGGTAAAGACGAATCACATTTCGACCCTGACGGCACAATAACGCGTGAAGAGGCGGCAACACTGCTATGTAAAGTTGCGGAAATGTATATGTGGATCGGAACAGAAACAAGCCTTACATACAACGACACCGATTTAATCTCCTTGGGCAAAATTCTTTGTAACTTGGGCGAACGAACACGGTATAATGACAGGTATTACGGAGGAAGAGTTTAATCCGCAAGGTCAGTATACTGTTGAACAAGCCGTTGCAACAATCGTCAGACTTTATAATTTGTTATCATAAGATTCTAAGGACAAAGCTGTTTTAACTTTGTCCTTTTATATTGGTACAATATTGTAATTTTATTTATAAAAAATGTCGCAAAATACACTATACTACTTTACAACGCTAAAAAGCGGTATAATATAATGTGATAAACAAATTTTGTTTATGTATGAAAAATAAAAGGAGCGTTTACAATGGAAATCTCAATCACAAAAACAACTACTCCAAAACAAAGCCTGCTGATGAATCAAAGCTTGGTTTTGGTCAATATTATACCGACCATATGTTCATTATGAACTATGACGAGGGAGAGGGTTGGCACAACCCAGAATCGTCCCCTTACGGCCCGTTTGAACTTGATCCTGCCGCTATGGTACTTCACTATGCACAGGAAATCTTTGAAGGTATGAAGGCTTATCGTACAGCTGACGGTTCAATTCAACTTTTCCGTCCTGATAAGAATATGGCAAGAATGAACGTTTCGTGTGATCGTCTTTGCATTCCTAAGATAGATGAAGAATTTGCTATAAAGGCAATCAAAACACTTGTAGAAGTAGATAAGGACTGGGTACCTTCACTTGACGGTACTTCACTTTACATCAGACCTTACATATTCGCTACTGACGCACAAGTTGGTGTTCACCCTGCAAAGCACCTTACATTTGCAATTATTCTTCACCGGTCGGAGCATATTATCCGCAAGGTATCGCACCTGTTAAAATCTTCGTTGAACAGAAGTATGTTCGTGCCGTAATCGGCGGTACAGGTTTCACAAAAGCCGGCGCTAACTATGCTATTTCTCTAAAGGGTCAGGAAGAGGCCGCTGAACAAGGTTATGTTCAAACTCTATGGCTTGACGGTGTTGAAAGAAAGTACGTTGAAGAAGTTGGTTCAATGAACGTATTCTTCAAAATTGACGGCGAAGTTGTTACTCCTGCTCTTGTAGGCTCAATTCTTGGCGGTATTACAAGAATGTCAATTATTGAACTTCTTCAGTCAAAGGGTTACAAAGTTTCAGAACGTCGTCTTTCAATCGATGAACTTGTTGAGGCATTCAAAGCAGGTAAGCTTGAAGAAGCTTGGGGTACAGGTACTGCCGCTGTTATTTCGCCTATCGGCGAACTTAAGTACGGTGACCTTGTAATGCCTGTAAACAACGGCGAAATCGGCGAAGTTACTCATATGCTTTATGATACTCTTACAGGTATTCAATGGGGCAAAATAAAAGACGAGTTCGGTTGGACAGTTAAGATAGACTAATTCAGAATCCAATAAATGTTCGGAATGTGCAAAATATTCGATATTCAAAAGGACGGTTTTAAAACCGTCCTTTTGTTATCTGACTATTCTTATCACATCATCACCGACATTCACATCACCGTCGGCAACGGTTTTAAATTCCGCAAATTCATCTGCGTTACAAACTACCATAGGCGTTATCATTTTATAGCCCTGTTTCTTTATTCCGCTTAAATTAAACGTCATAAGCAAGTCGCCTTTTTGATTTTTGCACCGTTTGCAACTTTTACGTCAAATCCGTTACCGTCAAGTTCAACTGTATCAAGACCGACGTGAATTAAAATATTTGCATCATTATCCGCAGTTATTGCGATAGCGTGCTTACTTTTCGAATGTTTTCAACCACACCGTCAACCGGTGCGAAAACCTTGCCCTCGCTCGGCCTAATCGCAATACCTTGTCCGAGTATTCCGGCAGAGAATACCTCATCATCCACCTTTTCAAGCGGTACTGCTTTTCCTCTTATCGGAGATGAAAGGAATATTTCCGTTCCGTCTGCTTTCGGTGCAGTTTCTTTCAGTTTGTATTTCATTATCCGCCACACCATAACCGCTTAAATCGACGCTTTCCTTACTTTCCATAAAGTCCTCCAAATGCGACTTTATAACCGTTACTCGCGGACCGTAAATAACCTGTATACCGTTACCCTTTTAATTACACCTGCCGCACCGCTTTGTTTTAAAATATCCTCGCTGACCGCGTCACTGTTATGCACCGTAATACGAAGTCTTGTTGCACAACAGTCAATATCGGCGATATTTTCTTTACCTCCAAGTCCTTTTAAAATCAAAACAGACGCCATATCTGTCTTTCCGTCTTTTTCGCATTCACATCTGAACGCGTATAAAGCTTTGTTTCCTCATTATCCGCCTCACGACCCTGAGTTTTAAAGTTAAATTTCTTTATAAGGAACGTGAATACACCCCAATAAACGAAGAAATACACAATACCGACAAGCACGATATAAAGCCAATGAGTTTTGCATTACCTTTGCATTATACCGAAAAGAGTCATATCTATAAGTCCGCCCGAGAACGTCATACCGACTCCGACACCGAATATATGCATAAGCATAAACGAGATACCTGCAAGCACACAATGCACAACATACAAAATCGGTGCAACGAACAAGAATGTAAATTCAAGCGGCTCTGTTATACCTGTCAAAATGCCGTCAATGCCGCCGAAAGCAAAAGTCCTCCGACAACTTTTTTCTTTTCGTTTCTGGCACATCTGTACATTGCAAGTGCCGCACCCGGCAAACCGAACATCATAAACGGGAATTTACCTGCCATAAAACGCGTTGCGTCAACGGAAAATTTCGTTGTGTTAGGGTCGGCAAGCTGTGCAAAGAATATATTTTGTGCACCGTTTATTGTCTGACCTGCAATCTCCATTGAGCCTCCGACATTTGTCTGCCAAAACGGCATATAGAATACATGATGAAGTCCGAACGGTATTAACGCACGTTCGATTATTCCGTAAATCAGTGTACCGATATAGCCCGTATTCTGTACGAGATTTCCAAGCATTGAAATAACTTTTTGAATATACGGCCAAATAAAATACATAAGTATTCCGACAAGCAAAACACCACCGCCGATATTATCGGCACAAATCTTGTACCGCCGAAAATGACAGCACTTGCGGAAGTTGTATTTTGTAAAATCTGTTGTGCAGTGCCGCCGTACCAAGTCCGACTATAATACCGCCAAACACGCCCATATTAAGCGTATATATACCAAGTACCATTGACGTTGCACCGCTCAGACCGAGATTTTGCTCCAAATTCACAACAGCCTGTTCCATTGCGTCCATACTCATATCGCCGCCGGCATAATTTACGGAAATCAACGCACTTATGGCAGTGTGCATAATAAAAACGCAATAACACTCGCAAGTGCGGCGACTTCTTTTCACGTTTCGCCATACCGATTGCAACACCGATTGCAAAGCAACGGCAAATTATCAAAAACGATACTTCCGGCGGCACTCATAACCGTTAAAATGCCGTGAATTATCGTTCCCGGTCCCATTATGCCGTAAAGACCGTATGCTTTAAGCATTGTTTCATTTGTGAAAGAACTTCCTATACCCAGAAAAAGTCCTGCAACAGGCAAAATTGCAATCGGCAGCATAAACGACCTGCCGACGCGTTGCAGAACTTCAAAACTTTATTATTCTTCAAATTTTCTTCCCGCTTTCCATTAAACTATGTTAATATTTTGTGCATATTCTGCTATTCTACAAGTGGGAATTTATTGAAATTAAATGTTTTATTATATATTATCATAAGTCCTTTAAGCAAAGTTCGTCATCAAGAATTATGTCATTTTACAATGCGGAACAACCGTATTTGCAAGTCCGCCTGTTGCGACAACTTTCGCCTCACCGATTTCTTCCTTTGATACGCTCAATCATTCCGTCCATACTTGACGCAGTACCGTACAATATACCGCTTTTCATACAGTCAACGGTATTTGAGCCGATAATCTTTTCGGTTCTTCAAGGCTAATTCTCGGAAGTTGCGAAGTACCGCTTACCATTGCGTTAAGCGAAATACCCATTCCCGGCATTATAACACCGCCGATGTAGTTGTTATTCTTATCGACTACCGAAATAGTCGTTGCGGTGCCAAGGTCAAATATTATAATCGGCGCACCGTATTCATGTATTCCCGCAACCGCGTCAACAACCAAGTCACTGCCGAGTTGTGCGGGATTGTCTATAACAATGCTTAAACCCGTCTTTATACCCGGTCCGATAATCATTGCCTCACAGCCTGTAATTTTCTTTATCGCTCTTTTCATAGTGATTGTGACAGTAGGAACAACCGATGATATTATCGCACCGTCAATTTCAGAAAAATCAATGTTGTAAAGCTCCAAAATCGTTTTATCGAAACAGCATATTCAAGCTCCGTTGCAGTGTGATTTGTAGAAATTCGTTCCACAAACGAAACTTTGTTGTCCTTACAACATCCTACCACTATGTTTGTATTTCCAATGTCTATTGCAAGTATCATTTTTATCCCTTAATTTAAACTTATATATAATTATAGCATATTAATATATATATAAAAGGGCGGCCGATGACCGCCACTACTGTAGCGGCGACCAGCGGTCGCCGTTTATTAAAACATATCTTTCTTCTTTTATATATCTTCTTATTAATATAATCAATGACGCAATGACGCACACTGACATAAATGCCGGAACTATCACTTTATTCGGTGTTTGTTCTTCTGACGACTTCATATCAGTCCAAAGCGTCTGCATTTTCTGATTTGCCTCATCTGAAAGATTACAGAAAACAGTCGTTTTTCCTCGATATAATCATCATCAAGATAAGATATACCGTCATTTTTCACTTCATCATCAAGCATTTCATATGCTTTTGGTTTGGAGTTGAATATCCGATAAAATCTGCAATCGCATATGCAACGTCAGGCTCATTCAAGAAATTAATATACATTTCCGCCGCCTCTTTATTTCTGCAGCCCTTAGGAATACAAACCGCATCTATAAACAAGTTTGTACCGCTGTCGGGAATTACAAAACCAAGGTCCTCATATTCGTCCATAAGCGTTACAGCGTCACCTGCGTAATACGGTGCTATTATTGCCTCACCTGCACCCATCTTATCAAATATTTCGTCCATTACATACGCCTGAACAACTTTTTCTGTTCTTTCAGCTTTTCCGCCGCTTTTTCAAGTTCTTCGCTGTTTTCAGTATTAAGCAAATATTCAAGCATATTTTCCGCAATCGCAAATGCGTCACGCGGATTATCGAACATCAATATTCTGCCCGAATAATCTTCATCCCAAAGAATATCCCAGCCAATATCCTCCTCATCTACAACAGTCGTATCATAGATAATTCCGACCGTTCCCATGTATACGGCACGGAATACTTTGAGCCGGGATCATATTCCGAGCTCTTAAACTTATCCATTATATTTGCAAAATTCGGAATATTCGACTTATCAAGCGGTTCAAGCATATTTCTTTTATCATTCTTCCATATGTACTGTAATTTACCGTTATGCCCGTAAGCTTTGTAAATTCGGCGTTTAAGTTAAGTACGCCCTCCTCACTTCCGTCAGGAATATATTCCCCAGTTATACACGTTTATTGATATGCCGTCATTCTTAAACCGCGTATAGTATTCGGGATTATCAACCGTTACAGTCTGTACTTCCGTTGTTTCTTCCGTATCTGCCGTTTCCTCCGTATCGTATTCCTCAATATGCGCACAACCGCTTGCAAACAAAAGCGACATTGAAATTAAAGCAAGTATAAATTTTTTCATCATTTAACACCTCGCTTTACCGCATTTCTACGCTCAATTACATTCTTAACAACAAGCACTATAACCACGATTACAAAATTATTGTTGAAAGTGCGTTTATTTCAGGGCTTACCTTACGTCTTGTCATTGAATAAATCGTAATCGGCAATGTTTTGTGACGTTGCACCGCTTGTAAAGTAACTGATAACAAAATCATCAAGCGAAAATGTGAACGACATCAAAATCCGAAATTACACCCGGCAATATTTCAGGCAAACAACCTTGAAAAATGCCGAAACAGGACTGCACCCCAAATCCTGTGCCGCCTCGTAAAGATGCGGATTCATCTGTCTGAATTTCGGCATTATGTTCAGAATTACATACGGCACGTCAAACGTGATATGTGCTATGATAAGCGTCACAAAGCCAAATTCAAAATTCATTCTTGCCGCAAAGAACACGAACAAAGCATAAGCGAAACACCCGTAACGATTTCGGGGTTAATAATAGAATGTTCGTACCCTGCATAACAATCGTTCGCGGCAGTTTTTCATATTGTTTATACCGATTGCCGCCGCAGTACCGAGAATTGTCGCGGCGATTGACGCAACTGTCGCAACTATTACTGTATTTAAAAGCGATTTCATTATAAGTCCGTTATGAAACAGCTTTATGTACCAATCAAATGTAATCCTGAAAACACCGAACGGCTTTTTGTTACGTTAAACGAAAACACAATAAGCACAAAAATCGGTATATACAGGAACAATAAAACAAGAGCCATATAGACCTTTGATAATTTTTTCAATTAAATCCCACGTCCTTTCTTATAAACTTACATAAGCACCTTATCTTCATCATCATCAAACTGATTAAGTATTGTCATAATCAGCAGAATGATAACCATAAGCACAAGCGAAATTGCCGCACCTAAGTTCGGATTATACGAATTTCCGAGAAACTGCATTTCTATAAGGTCACCGATAAGCAGGTTAGAACCGCCGCCGAGCATTCTTGAAATAATAAATGTACTGATTGCCGGCACAAACACCATTGTGATACCCGACATTATTCCGGGCATACTCAGCGGTACAATAACCTTGAACATAGTCTTTACATTGTTACAGCCCAAATCGTGAGCCGCCTCGATAACGCTTTTATCTATCTTTTCCATTACAGTATAAAGCGGAAGTATCATATACGGCAAATAGTTATAAACCATACCAAGCACAACCGCACCCGATGTATTCAGCATTTTAAACGGACCAAGTCCGAAAAGCCCAAAAGCTGTTAATAAGTCCGTTATTGCCCAAAAGTGTCATCCATGCGTACGTTCTCAAAAGAAAGTTCATCCACATTGGGAGCATTACTATCATAAGCACCGTACTTTGATAGCTTTTATCCGTATTGGCAAGTATCAGTGCAAGCGGATACGCTATGATAAAACATATCACCGTCGCGACCGCCGCAAGCCATATTGAACGAATAAATATATTTGAATACTGCGACACCGCCGCAAGATTGTCAAGCGTAAATGCTCCGTTTGTATCGGTTAAAGCAAAGTATGCCACCATTATAAGCGGAACAATAATAAATATCGCCATCCACAAAAGATAAGGAGCGGAAACAAGTTTTTCATCATCTCTACCTCCTTAATCGTTCATCTTGTGCATAATATGTATGTCATACGGATCGAACTTTATACCGACCGTACTTCCCACTTCTGCCGCCTTTGTCGAATGTACAAGCCAATCGTGGTCATAAGCCTCGATAAGCATTTCATAATGCACACCCTTAAACGTGACAGACTGCACAACACCCGAAATATGTGAATCGTCAGGCTTAACAAGCTGAATATCCTCAGGACGTATAACAACGTCAACAGGTTTATTTTCACCGAATCCCGTATCAACACATTCAAATCTGTGACCGTTTATCTCAACAAGCAAATCCTTAACCATCATACCGTTTAGATATTGCTTTCACCGATAAAGTCGGCAACGAATGCGTTTTAGGCTCATTATATATATCAACCGGAGAACCGATTTGCTGAATATCACCGTTATTCATTACCACGACCGTATCACTCATTGTAAGAGCCTCCTCCTGGTCGTGTGTTACATATATAAACGTAATTTCAAGGCTTTGCTGAATACGCTTTAATTCAATCTGCATATCTTTCTAAGCTTCAAATCAAGCGCCCAAAGGCTCGTCAAGAAGAAGCACCTTCGGCTCATTGACAAGTGCCCTTGCAATGGCAACTCTCTGCTGCTGACCGCCGGAAAGTCTGTCGATTGAGCGTTTTCAAAACCTTTAAGGTTTACAAGCTCCAGCATTGCTCCGACACGCTTTTGAATTTCCTTATCAGAAAATTTCTTTATCTTCAATCCGAATGCAATATTATCATACACATTCAAATGAGGAAAAGCGCGTATCTCTGAAACACCGTATTAACATTACGTTTATAAGGAGGTATATTATTAATCTCCTTACCGTCAAACCTGACAATACCGCTGTCAGGCTTTAAAACCCACCTATAATTCTAAGTGTGGTTGTTCTTCCGCAGCCCGATGGGCCGAGAAACGTTACAAATTCTTTGTCCTTAATGTCAAGATTGATGTCGTTTAAAATCTTCTCACCGTCAAAGGAAACGGCAATGTTTTCAAGACTAATAATATTTTTGTTCAATTCTCTACCTCCCGATAATTTTAAATAAATTTTATTTCGCATAAATGCAAAAATTATATCATATTTTGTATTACGTTTGCAATAAAAAGTGTTTTTACATAATATTAACGTAGAAATAGTTGTGATATTTTATGATTTCCATTTAAACAACAGCACACCGCCTATCATAAGTGCCATTCCGATGTATTTATTCCAAGTAAACGCGACCTTTCGCTGCCCATAAGACCGAATGCGTCAATCAACGCCGCAACGAAAAGCTGTGAAATCAATATAATTGAAATTGCCACCGTAGGACTTAATTTGCCTATACCGAGCATAACCGTTACGGTTATAATTATCCCCAGTACACCGCCCAAAAGATAGAATTTATTCACGTCCGCTATATCTTTAAAACTGCCTTTGCCCATTATCCACACCGCAATAAGCGACAATAAAATGCCGTTCCCTGAACGAATGCGTTTGATTCGTATATTCCTATTTTATCCGAAAGACGTGTATTCATAACACCCTGTATACTCATTGACGCACCCGCTATTATACTGAAAATTATTCCTGCCATAGTTAAGCCACTCTCCTTTATTTTAGCTTACCCTATAAAAAAAAATTTATCCAAAATGAAAAAGCACCTAAATAAGTGCTCTTTCATTTTGCTATGTATAGGATAAAAGGGTAGAATGTAATTTCTTTCTACAAATATATTATAGCATACTGCAAAACACTTTGCAAGTCTTTTTTAGAAAAATTTAAACTTTTTCCAACCCTATTATCCGTTTTAATATATCCTCTGTCTTAACTGTATAGGGGAGATTAATTTCTTGTTAAAACAGTCGGATATTATTAAACCTTTATTTTCCGTAAAGCTCTGTTGCGGCAAGTGACAATACAATGTTCAAATTACCGTTTCTGCATCTTAATTCGTCAATAAACTTCTTTTCATCGGCATCTTTATTCATATTAACCGAATATGTAAGTTCATACAGCGAGCCCAAATCTGTTGTTCTGACCTTTTGTAATGTATAATCTTTTGAGTATTTCTTGATTATTTCATCAAATATACCCTCGTAATCAAGATTTTCGGGAATGGTAATTTTCAAATTTTAGCCGTCGTATTAGGCTTACCGAATTTGATTTTGAAATCACAATCATAAACAGGCAAAGCAATAAAACAAACAATGCCCGTATCCGTAAAGACCTACACCGCACGCAAGACCTGCCGCAATATCAAAGAAAATATATCCTATATCCTCCGGATCGCCGGGTGCCGAACGGAAACGAATAATCGACAATGTTCCCGCAAGAGAAATGCTCTCGCCACGTTACTTCCCACAAACAAAATTATAACCGTCAAAATTATCGGCAGCATTGTAAGCGTAATCGCAAAACTCTGCTGATATTTATTTTATGTGTACCCATATATGTAAGACTTATAACAAGTCCGAATATAAGTGCCGCCGCCATTGCGACTATCGCCATAGACAAGGTTAGCGTTATGCCTGAATCCGATGTTGATGTTATTGAATTTATTAAATTATCCATTCTCTTTATCCTCCTATATTATACTGCTTGTTTTGATTTCCGAATACAAATATTTTTGTTTCGGCATTTCCTTTGTCTTGCCATCATATTTTGTACTCCGTACCGTATTTTGAAAAACTTGATGAACGAATTTCAAATTCGAAAGCATTTCGCAAAGCCACAACGGTTTTGCCAAACTTGTTTTATTTCCATAAGCCACACGTCACTGTCTAAAAGTCTTTTTCCGTGGTCGCCCGACTCCAGCAATAAATCACTTCTTCTTGTACGAATGTTTGTATCAAACGATATTCTCAAATCGTCATTGCCTTTTTCAAAATAAGCCAATCTGTCATATGCGATATAGACTTTCGGCTCAAGGTCGTACAAATTAAGGCAATATTCAAGTTCATTCAAAACCTGACCGTTCATATAATCCTGTAATTCCGGTTTCACTCCTGTTTCAATAAAATCATATGCCTCTCCAAGTTCCAATGTTGTACGGCGTTTATTCACAAGCCCTCTGTATTTCTTCTTTATTTCAAGAAACACCTTTGAATCCATATCCGGTACACCGTAAGAACGAAGTCTTAACTTTTCCTTATATGCCGGTTTTGAAAGCGACTCTCTTATAAGAGAATTGTCTTTCGTGTCGTAATAAATATTTGCTATGGTATAAAGCGAATGTTCGCCGCAATGCGAATCAAGTTCCATATGCTCATCCATAATCTCCAAAACCTTATTAAAGTTTTCGTGTCGAGCTTATATTTATGCTCGTAACGATTAAAAATCTCTATTGCCATAAGTCCTCATCTCCTCTTTTATCCTTTCGTTGATTTCATTGTACGATATAATCCTTAAATAAACCTTAAAATGTAAAATTAATTTCAGAAAACTTTTCTCCGATGAAATTTCTACTATATAATACGCAAAAAAATTTTAAAATTAAGGTACATTTAAGAAAACTATGCTATAATATAGACATAAAATGATAAAAGAGGGTGAGCGAATGCGAATACTTGTTGTAGAGGACGAGCTTCATTTATCGGAGGCTTTGTCACATATATTAAAGAAAAACAATTACACCGTTGACGTTGCAAACGACGGTGAAACAGGACTTGACAACGCATTAAGCGGTATATATGACGCCATTGTCCTTGATATAATGTTACCTAAAACGGACGGTATAACCGTTTTAAAACCCTGCGTTCAGAGGGTTTTGACACACCTGTTATACTTCTTACCGCAAAATGAAATTTCCGACAAAGTTCTCGGACTTGACAGCGGTGCGGACGATTACCTCGCAAAGCCGTTTAACACCGAAGAACTGCTTGCAAGAATAAGGGCATTAGCCGCAGACGCGGTGAAATAGTTTCAAACACAAATACTATCTCATACGGCGACATAACTCTTAACACTTCTTCATTAAAGCTGACGGCAGGTTCATCGGAAATAACTCTTACATTAAAAGAAAGCGAACTGCTTGAACATTTAATGTTACACAAAGAAATAGTTTGTTCAAAGGAACAGATTATAGAAAATTATGGGGTTTTGATTCTGAGGCTGAATCCAATCACGTTGAAGTATATATATCATTTCTCCGCAAAAACTTGCGTTCGTACATTCAAAGGTGTCCATTAACACCGTAAGAGGTGTCGGCTACACTTTAAGCGAATAGGGGACTTGGGTATGTTTAAAAACTTAGAAATAAACTTCTTATAATAAACACGCTCATAATTGCGGCACTTGTTTTATCGAGTTTTTCCGTTATTTATATTATGACGGCTCAAAACGTAAACAAAAGCATATCGCAAAACTTGACAGAGCGATTGAATTTATTCGTCCCGACCACAATCCGCGGCAGAAAGACAATATGCAAAAGCCGATTGACGATGTACCGCCCAACCAAAACGGCAATGTACCGCCCAATCCGAATACAGCCGACCCAAATGCGGACAATATAAACAAAAGCGACAAACAAAAGCAGGAATTTTCGCTTACATTCACTGTCACAACCGATACGGACGGCAATGTTGAAAAGTCAACGCACCGTTTGATTTAACCGAAGATTTCTATACAGACAAAATAAACGATATTATTTACGGTTCGGAGGACAACGGACAAATCCGTTCGTCAAACGGTTACTGGTCATACAAAGTTGTACCGCTTGATACAGGTTTTATAATTGCATTTACGGAATGTCAAGCCGAACACGCAATGCTTAGAAATTTATTTTGATACTTCTTTAGTCGGCGTAGTTGCACTTACGGTAGCATTTTTAATCAGTCTGTCGTCCGCAAACCGTTCAATCAAGCCGGTTGAAGAATCGTACAACAAGCAAAACAGTTTGTCGCAGACGCGTCACACGAACTGAAAACACCGCTTACAACAATTAACACAAATGTTGACGTACTTCTGTCACATCAGGAAAACACTATAGGCGAAGAAAAAATGGCTTGATTACATTAAAACAGAGACTGAAAGAATGGCAAAACTCACAAATGACCTACTTTATCTCGCAAGAATTGACCACGACGACAGAAACGTGATTTTCAGCAAGGTTTCATTTTCGGAGGCAGCCGAAAGCGTTATACTTCTTATGGAGGCAGTCATTTTGAAAACAACGTAAACCTTACTTACGACATCACTCCCGATTTATTCGTAAACGGCTCGACCGAACAGCTTAAACAGCTTGTTATGATACTTCTTGACAACGCAGTCAAATACACACCGAAATCCGGCGATATTAATATAACTCTTACTCACGAATCATCTGATGCGGTATTGACAGTCAGAAATACAGGTGTCGGAATTTCTGAAGACGCACAAAACAAATATTTGAACGTTTCTATCGTGAGGACAAGTCAAGAGCAAGAGAAAGCGGCGGTTACGGGCTTGGTCTTGCAATAGCAAAAGCTATCACAACCGCTTGCAAAGGAAGTATTAAGGTTTACTCAAAAGAATAAATATACGGAATTTACCGTTAAAATACCTGCGGCGAAGTAAAGTTCTCTCCGTCACTCGTACCTCGTGACACTTCCTCATAGGGCAACAAAAAGACGACTTCTCAGTCGTCTTTTTGTTACTCAACGATTAACTTATTTATATTAACAACGTCACCTGCACCCATTGTAAATACAATATCGCCCTCTTTGACGTTCTTTTCAAAAACTCGGCAATATCCTCGAATTTATCGATATACTGTGCATTTACTCCGCGTTTCTTAATATCCTCCGCAAGATTTTCAGGTTTTGTAACACAGTCAAACTTTTCACGTGCAGCATATATATGTGTCAAAAATCAATTCGTCCGCATCATCAAATGCACCGACAAATTCGTCCCACAATGTTCTTGTTCGTGAGAAAGTGTGTGGCTGGAACACGCACCAAACTTTATTGTGCGGGAATTTTGTGCCGCGTGAAGTGTCGCTTTTATTTCTGTCGGGTGGTGTGCATAGTCGTCAATCACAACCGCACCGTTTAAAAATCCTTTTTCTCAAAACGTCTGTGCGTACCTTTAAATGTTTCAATCCCTTTGCGGCAGTTTCCGCGTCAACGCCCATAAGATTACATACCGCAACCGTGGCAAGCGAATTTAAAATATTGTGTTCGCCCGGGACATTAAGTTTTATATGACAAACCTTTTCACCGTTTTTCATAACGTCAAAGCTCGGAAAACCTGCGTGATACACAATGTTTTCAGGGTAATAATCAAACTTGCTTTCCATTCCGTAAGTGATTATGTTAAGGTCATCTGCGTTTTCAAGCACTTTTTGAACATTCTTATCTCCGCCCATTGCAACGACATAACCTATATCCTTTGTCAAGTACGCAAACTGTCTGAAACTTGCGATTATCTCGTCAATTCCCGAAAAGAAGTCAAGATGATCTTCCTCAACATTTGTTATAAGGGCGATTGTAGGATAAAATTTCAAAAGCTGTTTGTGTATTCACAAGCCTCTGTAACAAAATAATCCGATTTACCCGTTCTGATATTTCCGCCGATTAAATCAAGCTCACCGCCTACGCTGATTGTAGGGTCAAGATTTGCACCGATAAGTGCGTGTGCAAGCATTGATGTTGTCGTGGTTTTACCGTGCGTTCCGCTTACGCCGACAGCGTGCTTGTAATTTTCATTATCGCACCCAAAAACTCGGCTCTGTCTATAAGGCGAATGCCCTTTTCCTTTGCAAGCACAATTTCGGGATTATCGGCTTTTGCCGCCGCCGTATATACAACAAGCGATGCCTTATTTATGCCGTCCTCGTTAACGGCACCGTGACCATACACAATATCCGCACCCATATTTTCAAGCTTTTCGGTTATAGCACTCTTATTCCAGTCCGAGCCGGAAACGCCGTAGCCGTCTTTAAGCACTATTTGTGCCAAACCGCTCATACTTATTCCGCCTATACCGATAAAATGTATATTTGCCGTCTTATCTATATCAGACATTTGAAATCTATTCATCATATATCCCTCGTATCTCATATTAATATATTAATTATATACCTTTATCAACAAATTGAAAACCCTTTTTATAAATTTGCCCAATTAAAATCGTATCTTGTAATTTTTCGCCATTTTCACCATAAAATCTGTGCAAAGCACTTGACAAATTGAGCGAATTGCTATATTATTAAATTAGTAAAATTTGTCGGAAGGTGATGAAAACATGGAAATTACAGACATCAGAATTAAAAAGTAGCCAGCGAAGGAAAAATGAAAGCTGTCGCATCTGTTACATTTGACAATGCGTTTGCTGTCCATGACGTAAAGGTTATTGAAGGTCCGGAAAAGCTGTTTGTTGCTATGCCAAGCAGAAGAACTCCTGACGGTGAGTACAGAGATATTGCTCATCCGATAAACAGTGATATGAGAAATATGCTCGAAAGCAAGGTTCTTGCCGCATATGATGCGATTGAAGACGAGCCTGCTCGGAAACAGCTGAATATATAAAGACAGATTACTTTTGTAATCTGTCTTTATATTATTTTATTCCAAAGCATTTTTGCATTTTCATATGTTGCGTTTTCGATTTCTTCAACAGAAATACCCTTTACCGCCGCAAGTTTTCGGCAACATAGTGGATATAAAGCGAACTGTTTCGCTTTCCTCTGTGCGGTTCCGGTGTAAGGTACGGCGAATCGGTTTCAATAACAATTTTGTCAAGCGGTACATACTTCGCCACTTCAACAGGTCTTACCGACTTTTAAAAGTAAGTGAACCGCCGAACGCGATATACATTCCCCAATCAAGTATTTCCTTTGCCATTTCAACACTTCCCGCATAGCAATGGAATACTCCTCCGACTTCGCTCACCTTATGTTCACGCAAAATATCCATACAATCCTTATGCGCTTCTCTGTCGTGTATAACAACCGGCATTTTAAGTTCTCGTGCAACGTCCACTTGTCTTGCAAACCACTTTTGCTGAATATCACGCGGTGAAAAATCATAAAAATAGTCAAGTCCTATTTCACCTATCGCTTTAACTTTCGGATTTTTGCATATTCCTTCAGCTTATCCATATCCGCCTCGGTAAGTTCTGAAACCTCGTGCGGATGTATTCCGACCGACGCATAGACGAACGGATATTTTTCACATATCGCAAATATATCCGGCACCTCGTCAAGTGACGAACACGAATTTAAAATAAGTCCGACATTATTTTCATTCATCGCCGACAGCACTTCATCAACATCATCTTTAAACCTCTCATCATTATAATGTGCGTGAGAATCAAACAACATAACTTTCACCTGATTTCTAAAATTTCTTTTCCGTTATCACAAAATTCATCGGAACATCGTGAATTTCCGTAGGTATTTTTTCAAGTATCTGAAAATCATAGCAAAGCCCTATTTTCACTGCTTTGCTGCTTTCAAGCAGTCTGTCGTAATACCCTTTTCCAAATCCCATTCTTCCGCCGTTACGGTCAAATGCAAGTCCCGGTACAAGAATAACGTCAATATTATTTTCGTCAGCCTTTCGTACCGTTTTCGGCTCTAAAATGCCATATGCACCTTTTTTCATATCGTCCATACTGTTTATATACGAAAGCGACAACGTACCGCTCTCAATATCGGTTATCGGCACAACAATTTTTGTCCTGTTCCCAAAGTTCTTTGATTATTTCAACGGTATCAGGTTCTTTAAACGCAGATATGAACGTACATATTGTTTTGGCTTGTTTCACGCTCAACCCCAAGCAGCCTTTGACGAATTTCATCACTTTTAATTTTAACCTCGTCCTTAGATAATGCACGACGTTTGGCACGCATATCTTCCCTTATCTCGTCCTTAATCAATACTGCATTGTCTCCTTTACTCTGTCGGCAGTTTCCTTGTCCTTAGAATAGCCAGCATGGCAAACCCGAAATCAGCCGCCGCGCCTGCGCCTTGCCGGTTATAAACTTACCGTCAACAACAACTTTATCCGACTTTACGTCTGCACCGTAAAGATACTTTTCGTAACCCGGGAAACAAGTCGCTTTTATCCTCAAGTAACATTTTCTTACCAAAATTGACGGTGCGGCACAAATTGCCGATACATAAATACGGTTTGCAACCGCATAATTCAAAAGTCCGTGTACGTCGTTTGACGCGTCAAGAATTTCGTGACCGATACCGCCCGGCAACATTAAAAGTTCCATCTTTTCAGGCTCAACCCGTTAATCTCAATATCGGCTGTCACCTCAATACCGTGCGCCGGTTACCGTCTTGCTCTTTACACCTACTGTTGTAACATCAACACCGCCTCTTTTCAAAAATATCTATAGGTTCGATTGCCTCAACTTCCTCGAAACCGTCCGCAAGCATTACATATACCATAAAATCTATCCTTTCATCTTTTTACTATTATATCACGCCTATCAACAATTCACAATAAGTTTACATAATTTTGTTGTTTTATATTCAAATATCTGGTATAATATTAATAAAGTTATATGGAGCGAATTTTTTCATACACTAAATTTAAAATAAACGGAGGAATATATATGCGAGAGAAAATTGTACCTATCGGAGTTACTCCCGAAATGATGAAAATGCTTGAAATTTGTAAAAGAATAAAAGCATTAATCCTGAGTTATATACCAAATATGACGTTAAAGGGGTTGAGAGACATTAACGGTAAAGGTGTTCTTGCCGGACTTACCGAAATAGGCGAAATTCATGCCTATGATACACTCTCTGACGGATCATCAAACCTTGTGACGGTAAACTTTATTATCACGGCTATGATGTCGAGGACCTTATTAAAGGTTTTATCCGCGACAAAAGGTTTGGCTTTGAAGAAGTTACATATTTACTTCTTTTCGGCGAACTTCCAAATAAAAATGAGCTTGATATTTTCACAAAGACACTTTCACATATGCGAACTATTCCCCTTCATTTGTGCGTGATATTATCATGCAAGCACCGAGTAAGGATATGATGAACGCACTTTCAAGAGGTGTGCTTACGTTGTATGCTTATGATGATAAAGCCGACGATGTGTCACTTCCGAATGTTTTAAGACAGTGTTTGCAGTTAATCGCACAATTTCCGTTGTTGTCGGTTTACGGCTATCAGGCGTTTAAGTATTATCATGAAAACGACAGTTTTATCGTTCATGCACCTAAACCGGAGCTTTCGACTGCGGAAAATATACTTCATATGTTGCGTAACGATAGTCAATATACAGAGCTTGAGGCGAGAATTCTTGATATTGCGTTGATACTTCACGCCGAACACGGTGGCGGTAACAACTCAACATTCACTACTCACGTAGTCACTTCAAGCGGTACGGATACTTATTCAACTGTTGCCGCGTCTTTGGGTGCGAAAGGTCCTAAGCACGGCGGCGCTAATATTAAGGTTACGCAAATGTTTGAGGATATGAAAAAGAATATTAAAAACTGGAATGACGATAAAGAGATTGAGCAATATCTTCTGATTTGCTTAATAAAAGCGTTCGATAAATCTGGACTTATTTACGGTATGGGTCACGCGGTTTATTCACTTTCCGACCCGAGAGCGAATGTTTTAAGTCATTCGTTGAGAGCCTTTCAAAAGAAAAGGCAGAGAGGACGAATTTAATTTGTATTCAAGGGTTGAACGACTTGCTCCGCAGGTCATCGCAAGTGAACGCAAAATGTATAAAGGCCAGTGCAAACGTGGACTTTATTCGGGCTTCGTTTACAGTATGCTTGACTTGCCGATGGAATTGTATACACCTATGTTCGCAATCGCAAGAATTGCAGGTTGGTCGGCTCACAGAATTGAGGAACTTGTCAATCCGGGTAAAATCATTCGTCCCGCATATAAAAGTATCGCACCTCACAAAGAATATGTTCCTCTTGACAGCAGAGATTAAAATAAACAATCCCAATGCATTGCATTGGGATTGTTTATTAGTTGCATAAAGTCAATATCCAATGTATTAAAACCAAACATTATAATTGATAATATTGTATAATCAATTTTTTGATTTAAATATTCTGCCGTCAAACAGAATATATGCAAAATAATCGGCAAGCTTATAAACATATAATTATATTCAAATGCCGCTTTAAAGTCACCATGCACCAAAGCCACACAAGCACGGGTTATTCCACACCCCGGACAAGGATAATGAAAAAGGAATCGCCAAACACAGCCCACACCCGAGATATAGAGAAATGCCAGCAAGGTAAGTACTACCGCCATATATAACATCTTTAAAAGCGGTTTTCCACGAGCTTTTCTTTGTGTAAAAAACAGAGTCCCATTTTAATTTGAAACTCTGTTTGTTCATCGACTTATTCATCATTCCTTAAGAGGAACTCCGTTAGCATCTTTATTAATTTTACCCGTCAAAATCATAATTCCTTCAATAAGTCCCCAAATAGCTCCTGCACTGAAACAGATTGATAATGCAATTTGAGCAATAGCCTTACCTGTATATCCAAGATAAAAATTATGAATACCCAATCCACCAAGGAAAATTCCTAAAAGACCCGCTGTCATTTTGACTTTTGAGTTTCCGGATTAATATTTGGAGTATTATCTATAGCAAATCCGCAGCTTTGTACAGACATTTGCACCTGGTACAACTTCTTTTCCGCAGTTCGCGCAATATTTTACACCAGTCCCCTTTGCAATCCACATTTAACACAAATAGCAGCATTTGAATCTATTTGTTCCCCACAATTTCTACAATACATATAAAACCCTCCTCTAAAATATTCAAACATAATGATGATATTGTATCTATTTTTATTATTATACATTATATAATAAATTTTGTCAATATTTTGCATAAATATCCATATTTTCAACAACAATAGTAACATTTTTTATACATTATAAACAATTATAGGAGTGGAATTGAATTGATCTTAAAGATTATTGTATTGTAAAATTCATTCAATTTTATGTTTAAATTCCGTTATTTTGACATTAAACAAACCGTTTCGACATGCGTATAAATTCAAATTATATCCCACAAAACTATGGATATCTGGGCAATATTTTTACAGTACTAATACCGTTCGTGCAGCCTTTTCCCACAAAATCATGGATGGTACTAATTTTGCGCCATACTAATTGTGCAACAGCCTATGGCACAATTACTTTTCATTACTTCAGTATCATTATCTTCTTCCATCTTTTCCGCTTCTAACGATTGATACTCCTGTTTCAATCCTCGTAATAATTCTTCCTCACTCGACAAGTACAGCTTATAATTTGACACAAAAATCTGCGTCTTATCAAGAGGCTAGTGCTACCGCTTATTGAGAATAATTTCTTGCTTATTAACAAATAACCGAGCATTTATATTCCAACTGTCTTGATAACCTCCAACAATAATTAATATAGGTTCTGGACATTTTAGTTTTGGTCTTGAGATAAAACTATCATTTGATTTTTATCAATATTACTTGGTGCCGACGATGCATTTGGATGATAGTGCCACTCTCCTAAATAATACTGGCCTTGGTCCCATGCCAAGTCTAAAATTCTTTCAATCCATCTATACCCCTATAAAAGTACACTTTGAATGTCTAGAATTTTTGGGTGGTGGTGTTATTTGCAAAATGTTGGCTATTGCTTGGTTGGAAGAATAATTTCCAATTAAAATGCCCCTGTTTCATAAGGATTAGAAATAGCACAATAATAAAGCATTTGTTCATAAGCCTTTGTGTCGAACTTTACACTATATGATTGATTCTTATCTTGAAAAAGCAAATTATCCATTCTCTTTTCTCCACCATCTCATAGCTTTCAAATATCCCATCGCTCTCTTTTTGCTCGTAAATGAGTGAAAGCGTCTTTTGAGATTTTGATATAATGTAATTTTCAATTACCTTCACGGAAGTTGCAGCAGCAATCCAAATATCATCACTTCTTCCAGGAAATGTTGGATGCCAACAACCAATTCCATTCCTTGGCAAGTCGTAATCATCATATAAGACTTTTCTGCCTGTAGGTACGGGAAATCAAATTATAAAAGCATTAAAATTAAAAGTGTTACCATTCATCAGTGTAACATATAATCGTTTTGCACCCAATCCAACAGAGACTGAAGCTATAATATGGGTTCTCTTAAAATTAGTTCTTTGAAGAATATCAAGAACATTATTTTCCCTGTGCAATCAATAATTATATCGTATTTATCTAAATCAATATTTGTTTTAAAGAGTCATCATTTGAAGAGTATCATTTATAACTTTAACATTTGCGTGTGGATTTAGGAGTTAAGATAATTACATACCGATAATTCTTTTAAATTCACCAATATTATTTAGATTTAAGATATGGCGGGATAAGTTCCCGACTTCAAATATATCTGAATCTGCAATAGTAATATTATACTCCTGCTCTTACAAATATTTCTGCGATTGATGCTCCAATGCAACCTGCTCCAATGAGCAATATTCTTTCTTAGTAACAGGTCGCTCATTTTACCTCGTTGAGATATTTCGTGTTGGTTCCAATTTTCTGAAACAATCCAATCCAATTTTGCATTTTTAGTGAATACTCACATCTATCACGCATCCACCATCCTGTTGATTATTTCTGAATCCTTTTGCTGTCCTTTTGCCATATGATACAGTCGGTAAATACAGAGCTTTCCAAGAAATTATCTCGGGGTCTCCACCAAAAATTCGGGGAACAGGGAACCAATTAAAAGCAAATGCCGTTTTCCGTCCCGAATTTTGAGACAATATTTTGAAGGATACACTTTATATTAATATGTTGTTTTTCACAGGCAACTAACAATTCGCCAAATGTTTCTGCTTGCCACTCATTAACAACTGGGATCTGATTCATAAGTATCCACGGGGCAATGATTGAGGTGATATAGTTGTTTTGAAAGATATTTTCCCATTCTGTATAATGCTGGATGTTGTTACTTAGCGATTTAAACACCTTAACATAGTATACAAATGGTTTACTTTTATACACATCTAATTCTGCTATTCCATACCGACATTCGACACTCCCATTGCATGAAGGTAACCACATCTTCCGAGAAAGCAAACTGCATTTCTAAAATATTGCTCATAGAAAATTCGGGCAGTTCAAATGGCTCGCTTTCTGTAACTAATTTTCCTTTTGCCGCTAGCTCTAGCCAACAAATTGCTCGTTTTGCATGATACAACAAGCGTTCATCTACACTATATGGTTCCGATTGATAATTAGGTATTGTATTCACCTCAAGGCATAATGCTCCTTTCTCCACAATCCGTTTCTTTCAATTTTGGAGTTGTTAGCTTGATGATACAATGTAACCATTATACTGTTTCGACGCCTGGATATACTTTAATTTTCCCTTTGGGTATTCGGATCCAACAACGAAAACCATTGAGATTTCTGAGGGAAATATGGTGTTTCACATTCAATCACAATACTTAAGTGTAAATACCAAACATTTAATTCATTATCAAATTACTCATCCATTATCTCAACTTGAGATAATGAATCTAAAAGCCCTTCGAGCCTGATTTAATTTTATCAAGGATTTGTTTTGACTCCATCTATGCGAATCTTCCTTCTGAATAGCTATCGACATTTCAGTGCGAGTTGAAAAACCTGTTGAAGAATTAGATTTTGTAGGTTTGGAGCAGGGGGAAATTCAGTACCAAATAACTCTCTCCATTTGCAAACACTATCATATAAGTCTTCGCAATCAAAAGCTTCACGAGCAATCTTAGCAGCATCACAAACCGTATCGTAGAAATCAGAGTATTCGTCCTCTGTAATTCTTGCAAAAACGTCATGCTCAGGAACACCTCTATCAGCTAAAAGGTTTATTAGTGTATTGGGAAACGATATTTTCAAGAGTTAATACAACACCTTCGGCAACACTTTTAATATCATCTGGACAGCAATCACCAATAAAATGTTCGAATGGATAACTCTTTGGATGTTTTATATCTGGAAACTGTATCTTACGCCACCATTTTAATGCCTTAACAACATTTATATAGTGTGTATTACAACTCTTGTTTTTCTCAACTGTCCATCGAATTTGTTCAAGCGGATGTGTTTTATCCCATTTTCCGGCTTCACGATCAGGGATTAGGAACGGTTCGATTTCCATTGAGGTTCGTTATCTGATTTATAAAATATGTTATATGCACTTTTAAGTAAGTCATTATTGAACGATTTTGTAAGTAACTTTGTTGGAAATCTTCAATTGTATATTCGAAATAATCGCCTCATCTTGAAATATTCCTATTTCGCTTTCACTTGGGGCGGAAGTAGGCACAATATCTAAGTCAACATAACTTAAACTTATACCTATTGACCTGCCTTGGATTCTATACTTATCTTTATAGTGTTTCTAAAATGGAACAAATAAATCCAAAGCCTCCTCTGGTGTAAACTCTTCAGAGTCTAACTTTGTTACGACAATAATATCAACATCTGATTTATTGCCGTTTTGGTTTTACTGCTGTGGAACGTCGGTAACTTCCCTGTAAGAAAGTACTAATAATAATCTTTGATAATGTTTCATCTTCCTCTAATCTCCTTCTTAATATCATATGTCCGCTTTTCAAGTCATTCACTTGATTCTCAGACAAACGAATATTAGATAGAAAATCTTTAAAATATGACGGTACAGTAGACATAAATAATCCCCCTTTAATTTATGAAACTTATTGATTTTGAATATGAACAAGAATCACGTTGTTCAAAATCATATTCATATAGAATACATTTGCCAAATCCAACTGAATTTTGACCTAAGAAAAACATAAATGCATTTGAGCAGCAGCAAAATATGTAGTGTTGCACGCCGTTCCACAGTGCTTCTTCTGCCAATAGCGTTATAAACTGAATTAGCTAAAGCAGTTGCATGTGTTCCATCTTCTATCGAAAATTTGTAGCACCAACATCGCTTGGCGTACAATTAATGATAAATCCAATTGATAGATTGTTTTCTTTTATGAATTTTACCACGTCATTGTAAATGTTACGAGTGACATTTAATACTAATGCAGAATCATATTGATTCTCATTAAACTTTTCGTGGAAATATCCCAATTAGAATAGTTTCTTTTAGATGACAGTTTCACATCCCATAATACAGTGCCATTGGTCGACGATTTTGTATCGGAAATACGTTGATACCTGATTTGCTATCAAGAATTCTTCCTGCTGCAAAGGCTATAGACGCATGTGTATCTAAAAATATTTGATATGCATACTTGTTGCTTGTATTTGTGAGCAAAAATTCCTCCAAATTTCTATAAATATCTTTGTTCCAATCGTATTCACCCTTTATATTGCGACCATCAAACTTATTAATGAATGATAAACAACTCTCTGTGTCTTTTTCCAAGTTTTCTGCTCCACGGGTAAAGCTTTTCACACCAATAGATATTCTTTAGGGGAATACTTATCGGCAACAAGAAAAATGCGTTTTCCATTTCTCCATCAAAGTCTTTTCTATCAATCCCCTTACCATGTGTTGAAGAAATCATTTGGTCATTCACAGTAGCTGAAGCAATAAACCTAATTTGGTCAAACGTCATCATTTGATTGCTATCTGAAATATACTGATGCAACGAATCTTTACAATTTTTCTAAAACTTCTATTTCAAACGGCAAAATAAAAACCGTATTCTCTTATTATCAAGCAAATCTGTATCAAACCCATTTAGCGACGATTTTGCTTCTTTATCAAGCACTTTCCCATAATACTTTTCGATTGACTTTATAAATGTATTGGCGGACTTATCACATTGCCCGATTAAAAATAATTCATATTCAGGACTTTCTATATCCTTTATAAGGTCATCTAGCCATATTTTGATGTCTGATTTGGTAAAAGTATTTATCGTTGATTTTACTTGTATGCATTTAACAATTTGATTTTGCTGCTCTAATGCTATATCAACCTTATCATTTGATGTTGGAAATTCGACATATATCTTATCCCAGTTACCTTTATCAGTTAAGGCCTCTAATACTGAAGCAAACCCCTGGTATAAAATCCACGTGAAGCTTCTTTTCCTCCCATAATCCTCACCCTTTCCATCATTTATTTGCTTTACTAATCCATGTGATATTCTATAAACAGGCTACCTATTAAATAACCCCAAAATATTTCAAAGCATCTTTGATTGCTTCTACCTTTTCCGCTGTCGGATGCTTCCTCGGCTGTTTCAATTCTTCTACCGCATTAGGGGCATCATACATTGGCAAGCCCAAACTTCTCTTTACCTCCGCTATATAAGCAGTATGTACCTTGAAGCCATATTTAGCTTCTATGTACTCCTTTATCATTTTGTAGGTCACTCGTTCCTTGGGCTTGTATTCTTCGGCTCTTTTAGCGATATTATCAAGCGGCACTTTGCCCTCTCCCTCGCCAAACTCCACTTTTACGTTGATATGTCCGTCTGGCTTTTGTGGGAAAGCAGTACTACCGTCTCCACATGACTTGTATGTGGGAACAGGTCGAAAGCGGTGGTGGCGGTTATGGTATAGCCATTATCGTTAAGAAACGTGCATCTCTGGCGAGGGTGGCGGGGTTACAGGAAACGTACACTACACGTTTGGGTTGTGCTTTAATTATTGCTGTGAGTGTTGATTCATCACTGCCCTTACGCGGCGGATCGAGAATAACCACGTCCGGCCGTTCGCCTTTTCTATCAATTTCGGAACGATATTTTCTGCGCTGTCTGCGTAAAAATTGCGTTCTCAATACCGTTTTTCACTGCATTTTGCGTCTTCGATTGCATCGTTCAACAATTTCTACACCTACAACGCTTTTGCGTTTTAGCGGCACACAGCGAAATTGTACCGATACCGCAATAAATATCCATCACGCTTGTATTTTCATCAATATCCGCATACTCCAAAGCTTTACTATACAGTTTTCGGTCTGTACCGGATTGATTTGAAAAGCTTTGAGGGAAATATCAAATTTTACTCCACAAAGTGTATCTGAAATCCTATCCTTACCTAAAGAATTACATTTTCCTCCGTAAGCACAAGATTATTTCTCTTAGTATTAATATTCAGCACTATGCTTACAATTCTATCCGAAACATTTCTCAATTTTGAAATCAGTTTTCACGTTTCGGCAAACTTTTTGCATTAACGGAAACGACAACCATAATCTCATTTGCAGAAAACGATTTACGAGTAAACACTCGTCTGACAATGCCTCTTTATGCGACCTTTCATCATATGCACTGACATTATTTTCATTCATATAATCAATTACCGCATCATTTATTTCCTTATTAATTTCATCACCAAGGCTGCAATCATCAAGCGGAATAATGTCATGACTTCGCATTGCGTAGAAACCGCAAACATTTTACCATACACATTTCCGACAGGAAAAACCATTTTATTTCTATACCGTTCCGGCACATCCATACCGACAATTCCGTCAACCTTAAAATTCTCAAACTTGCCTATTCTCTGCATCGCATTCTCAACAATATCACGTTTTATATCAAGCTGTGCGTCATACTTTATATGACGAATTTGGCAACCGCCACACCTTATAATGTTGGCACATAGGCTCACAACGTTTATCCGACGGTTCTGTAATCTCCAACGCCTTACCGTATGCAAAATTTTTCTGCACTTTGACAACAAGCATTTTAATTTTATCGTTGTCCACCGTTTGCGGTACAAAACCGCAAATCCGTCTATATGCGCAACTCCGTTACCGTCCGAAGAAACAGAATCTATACAAGCAACGTACTCTTTATTTTTTCAACAGGAATCATAATTTACTCTTATTTGTTTTGTATAATAGTTTTATTATATCATTCATTAATGGTATATGCAAGATTTTAAAAAAGAAGCGGTATAAACCGCTTCTTTAAAATTTTATTTAAGAATTAGTCGTTATTAACGATTAGGTAGATTTCTTGAGCTTCGTCCTTATCTGTAGTTCTAACTACTGCGAATACTACATCGTCGATAACATCTTCGTGTTCAAGGTTAAGAATATCTTGACCACCTACTGTTGTCTTAGCAGCCTTAACGTCAGGTGTTGATGCAATACCTTCGTCAGAAGAACTCTTGAGTTATCTGATCTTGCTGCGAAGTCATATGTGTAGATCCTTAGCGTTGCTGTAGTTTACTTCAAGACCTTCGTCATAGTTTACTACATACTTACCCTCAGCATTTGTTGTAACTGTACCGATTGTGATGTTGCTACCGCTCTTATCAACAACAGGACCGAATACAACGTTTACATCGTTGTCATCATCTGATAGAAGATCAGCGAACTTTGTATCTGCAAGAACTGATGATTGCTTCTTGAATGCGTTAGTTCTAAAGTCTTCAAATGATGAACCGTTTAGAACATTCTGAGCAGCGAATACTGAGTAGATTCTGAGATGTAGCCTTCTGAGTTAGTAGCGTAAACAAGTACGTCACCTTCGTCAAATGCGTCTTCTGCAACTGTTTTACCAGCGTTACCTGTGATTACAACGTCATCATCAAGAACGAATTGCTTTTCTCCACCGTTTACAACCAAGTTGTAAGCTGTCTTATCGCCGTCTTTGTCGATTACTTCACTACCGTTGAAGATAGCAAGCTGTGTTTGAATTGAATACGCTTGATGTACCTTCTGTAATGATTACGAATCTGTATGTGTTGTCTGACTTAGACTTATCATAACCGTAAGCCACATAGTTGCTACCGTCATTTAGAGATGAAACAACTGAATATGAATCCTTTGTATCAACTTCTGATAGGTCAAGGATTACTGTTGAGTCAGCCATCTTAACTGAACCAATCTTGTTACCTGATTCTTTGTATTCAGCATCAGCAGCTGTTGAGCGATTACGCCACCATTCTTAATTGTGATCTTGTTTGAAGATGAGTTTACTGAATATTCTACAACCTGTTCCGGATGCACTGACTTAGGTTGTGATGTGCTATATTTAGGTTCATCGTTAGCTACTACCTTTGATTGCCAAATTTGTTGTTGTATCTATCTTATTTTCCTTTTTGAATTCTAAATAATTTCATGTCAAAGTCTTCGGCTTTTCTAGAAAATTTTATCGGTTTACGCCGTAGTTCTTGATAATGAGTTTTCGTCAGCCTTAGCGATTCTGCCGAAGTGATCAAGGTATAGGCTATATTCTGTTGATTTCAACATCGATATCCCATACCTTCAGCAGCCTTATACTTTGTACCGCCGATTGTGTATTCACCCTTTGAATCGTTAATGCTGTGCACTTAACGCCGTCAACAACGTTTCTTGTAACGATTACATCATAGAAGCTTGAATCCTTGAATGAACCTGTTGTATCGTATGAAATGTTATACGTCGTTTTGTTGAAGATCTTTAGCTTCGATATCTTTTACCGTCAAGTTTGAATGAATATGTGTAGTTATCATCATCCTTGTTTACTGTCATCTTAGCTTGATACCTGATGAATATGTATCGAAGTTTACTGATGTTTCGTTTGTCTTGTCGATAACTTCATCACCAATAGCTGTTACATATGAAGATACCATGATTGTGTTATACTTAGCTGATTGTGTTGAACCAGTTTCTGTTTCCTTTGAAGTGTTACAGATGCTGTTTGTTCTTATCAAGATAATCTCTTAGCTCTGCAATAGATTTTGATGATTCAACGCCGTTGATATAGATTGTAACGCCGTTTGTTGTATCGTTGATACTTTGTTGAACCCTTTGTTGTTGAAGTAAAGAGCTCGTCTGTTGACTTGTTTCATCAAAGTTCTGAAGCAACTGTTACGCTCTTGTTTGCAGCAGCAGCAGCGATTGAAATTGTGAATTCATCATCGTCATTCTTTGATAAGTGCCTGAGAATATGTTCTTAGGTAGTTATCAGCCTTTGAATCGCCGATGTACATATCTTCTGGAAACAGGTGAATCTGCCTTAACTCTTCATCGTCGAAGTTGTCAGCTTTTCAACTTGAATGTAACCTTGTCAGTATCAACTGAACCAGTCTTGCTTGTTTCTGTTACACGACCGTATACTTTGTATGCGTCATGCTTTACTGTGAATAGTTTCGTATGCTCTGCCTTTACCGTCTCCTACCTCCAGACTAGGTGTCTTTGAACCGTTCCACTCTGTCTTCCAGCTCTGCGATTAGAGGAGCGTCCATAGCGTTGTCGATCATTTGAGCAACCTGAGCTCTTGTAAGTTCTGTGCTGTCTGTGATCTGGAGATACCCTTTGTGATATCAAGTGAAGCAGCATATGTCTTGTAGCCCGTTGTGGCCATCCGCTTGAGCTTGTGCATATGTTTCGTAACCGATAGCACTTACAAGCATCTTTTGAGCCGTATGTAACGTTAGCGTCTGGATCAAATTCTGTATCGCTCATCTGCGATGAAACCGTTAGCAACACTTTGGTTGATGTAGCCTTTTAGCCCAGTGATCCGTTGAAACATCAGCGAACTTTGTTGATTCTGTTG
>SCPP01000239.1_pt1 | contig 39251 bp, 45 predicted proteins | sample 6106811 | NCBI WGS metagenome assembly SCPP01 (sample SAMN10720449, study PRJNA508395) | human gut metagenome | isolation source: Participant 2 stool, 15 month | host: Homo sapiens | collected 2018
TCCTTTGATGTAAGTATGGAAATGGGAAAATGCGCGTTTCAGGCTGCTTTGGGCCGTTTGATGCTCCAGTATATCAGGGCGGTTGCCAGAAAGCCGGCCAGAACTATATAGCGGAGACTGTTTATCACAGGACCGCCCTGAGGTACAAGCTGATGGACAGCTACTGTCACAGCCAGATAGCCGATAAAGAAAATGCGATTCCCAGCGCATCATTTACCACGTCCTCTCGGAATCATACGTCCGGGAACCCAGAGTTTCCTGGAACATGGATAAGAGTCTGGCTTTCTGCAGATGCTTTAAAAACAGAAATGCAATGGTTCCTCCAATGAGCGTGCCTGCAATGAAGGAAGGCACATAAAAGAACCAGGTAAGGCCGGTTTTTCCCCAGACAAAGGTCATGACAGGATAGGAAAGTATGGCTCCGATGATGCCTGTGCCGATGACCTCCCCTGCAAAGGCCCATACCAGCCTGCCACGGGACATTCGGTAGAGCATACCGGATAAAAAGGCTCCGAATATAGCTCCTGTGAGTGCTAAAGGCGGGATCCCCATACAGGTCATGCGGATGATGCCAATGGCAAGGGCGCACACAAAGGCATACCAGGGGCCAAGCATGACCGCACAGGTGACATTGATAAAATGTGCCATGGGACACATTCCCTCTACCCGGAGAATGGGGGAAATGACCACTCCCAGGGCTGTCATCATGGCAAGAAAGACCAGTTTTGCAGCGTGTTTGTTTTGTTCATAGATTCCTTCCTCTTTTCTGCTGCGGGAAATGCCGGCAGGGAGCATTTCAGGGTACAAAAAAACGCACCTGCGTGCGTCAAGTCTATGTTCCCGGAATACAGGCATAGCGACGGCAACTTCCAGACAGCTGTAATAGGGCGCAGAATATGCGCTCTGCGGTCGATGCTCGATTGCATCCTCTCAATCCGAAACACGGACTCCCATCGCTATCCTTTTGTACGCAGCATCAGGGCGCTCCCCCTCACACCGGCTCAGCATCCGAAAAAGGAAACAGATACAAAAGTTCTAAATGTATTATAAACGCAGGAAGCAGATTGTCAAGTGCAAGTTTCTTGACAGCTCCCATGAAAAATGATACCCTCGGTGATAGGAAATAAAATAAGGGAGAATCTTGTAATGGAACAGAAGAATGACAGACAAAATGGCTTCGTATGACCGCACGGGTGGGAGCCATTTTATTTGGAAATGCGATTTATGCCATGGCCGTAGTGCTGTTTATCATGCCGAATGGGCTTGTAACCGGAGGTACTACGGGCATGGGCCTGTTTTTTAACCGGCTCTGGGGAATCCCTGTGAGCCTTTTTGTAAGTATTTTTAATATTGCGGTCTTTGGTCTGGGGCTGTGGCAGTTAGGAAAGAATTTGCCCTTACCACGGCCTTAAGCACCGTGTTTTATCCCGCTGCCCTGGCAGTAATGGAGCGCACGGGAATACATGGCTTTACATGGAAGAACGGCTGGTAGCCGTAATTTATGCCGGTATTCTCATTGAGCGGGAATCGGGATCGTCATAAAGGCAGGCGCTTCTACCGGAGGTGTGGACATCCCTGTCTGATCCTGCGCAAGAAGTGCGGCATCAATGTATCCCTGTCTCTTTATGTACTGGACTGCGTGATCCTGGCAATGCAGCTCATTACTTCATCCGCAGAGGCAGTGCTTTACGGCATTCTTCTGATCGTGACTTATACCCTGGTGCTGGATAAGGTTCTCATGGCCGGCATGACAAAGATGCAGGTGAAGATAGTAAGCCGACGCCATGAACAGATTAATGCCCTGATCAGCCAGCGGCTGGACTGCGGAACCAGCCTTCTCCACATGGAAACCGGTTACCTTCACCGGGAACAGGATATGGTGCTGGCTGTGATTTCCAAGCGGGATCTGCCAAGGCTGAACCAGCTGGTGCTGGATGAGGATCCGGAAGCGTTTATGATCATCAATCAGATCAATGAGGTTCAGGGGGGGATTTACTTTAAAGAAGGTATACAAGTAAGACTTAAGATAATGTAATAAAATCGTAATTGAATTTGTAAGATAGATTATGTATCATAGAGGTTGACATCAAAACGGGTCATCCGTAAGTACACACATCAATTCTGGAGGTGATCTCAAAATGAAGCATAAACTGTTTAAAAGAAGCAGAGGCATGGCTCTGGCAGCCGCGCTGTTTTTTGGAGTGACAGCAGTAAGCCTGGGTGCTTTTTCCAGGTCTGTATCCGCGGAGGAAACACAGGCTTCAGGTGAAGCTGCACAGGAGGCAGCAAAGAGGATATTGCGCTCACAGGCCAGATCCGTTCCTGTAAAGGTGACGGCAGACAAGCAGAATGTGGAAATCGCCTTTTCCACCAGCGGCGATACAGCCGGCACCGATGGAAAGGTCTATATATTTGAACAGCAGACCTATGAGAACAGTCTGGATGGAAGAACCGATTATATTGCTTCGGCAGACGCCCTTATATCATCCTCTGCTCAGGTGCCGTTAAATTTCGGAAGCACAGCAGACCGCCTGTACAGCAAATTTGTACTGGCTGCTTATGACGGCACAGAGTATAAAGCCATCAGCGAGCCTCATTACATTACCAATCCTGAGGCAGTGGCCAAAAATACGGAAGCATTCAAGGATCCTCTGACTAAAAGGGACTGAACATCGAAATTGATATGCTGGAGGATGCCTTTGACCTGGGCGTAAAGCATGTAACCACCAATATTGCGTTTTCACAGATCATGGGTACAGGCATTGAATATGAATATGACGGCAAGATCTATCATTTTAACAAGGCCATCATGGATGATTATGACAGGACCATCAGCGCTCTTTCCAATAAGGGAATGACCGTCACGGTGATCATTTTAAATGACTGGAACCCCAACCGTTCGGATCTGATCTATCCGGGTACGAAGAAGTCTTCCAATGCCTTTTATTATATGTTCAACGGGGCAAACGAAGCCGGTTTTGAGCAGACCAGAGCCATTGCGGCCTTTTTGGCTGACCACTACAGCGGAAAAGATTCCAACCATGGAAAGGTTTCCAACTGGATCATTGGAAATGAGATCAATAATCAGCAGTGGAACTATATGGGCTCTATGGATCTTACAAATTATGTAAAAGTATACCAGCAGGCGTTCCGTATTTTCTACACGGCCATCAAGAGTACCAATGCCAATGACCGGGTGTATTTCTCACTGGATTACAACTGGATGAATGAGATTGACGGAAAGCTGAAATACGGCGGCAAGGAGATCGTAGACAGCTTCAATTCCATTGCTAATGTTCAGGGGCAGATGGACTGGGGACTGGCCTATCATCCGTATCCCTGTCCCATGATTGAGCCGGAATTCTGGGATGATCCCAAAGCTACCGGGCTCTTTACAAATGATTTTAACTCACCAGTTATAAATTTTGCCAATCTGAACGTACTTACCGATTACTTTAACCAGGAGGCACTGAAGGCTCCTTCGGGAAATGTGCGTCATATTATTCTGACCGAGCAGGGCTTTACCTCCTATAGTCCCACCAGAGGCGATATTCCTGAGATCCAGGCAGCTGCCTATGCGTACTCCTACTACCTTGTAGACAGTAATCCATATATTGACGCATATACGGTAAGCCGCCAGGTGGATGCTCCCAGCGAGGCAAAGCAGGGACTGAAGTTCGGCCTGTGGGAGTGCGATATGAATCAGCCGGATAAGATCGTAGCAACGAAACGCAAGAAGATCTGGCAGGTATTCCGGGATATTGACAAGAAAAATTCGACTCTGGAAACCTCAGAGTTTGCCAAGTCTATTATCGGAATTGAAAAGTGGTCTGATGTGATTCCAAACTTCAAGTGGAAGAATCTGGAAAAATAAAATCAAACGATATCTGCCGCAGGCTGCGATATCAGAGAGAACAGGAGGAAATCTATGTACCGTATTTCTAATTTCACCGACAATGATGATGTAAAAGTCCTTGCAAAGCTGGGAGCCTTTGAGGTAATCGAATATCAGCGCGACTTAAGCGTGACTCCCGGATCGGCAGTAACCGCTTATTACTGCGCGCAGATGAATGTGAGAAAGCGCCAGCTGGTATGCAGCCTGGATCAGTCTAATGTGACCATTCAGGCAGGCGCCATGCAGTGGATGTTAGGAGATGTAAAGGCAACCACCGGCATTAAGGGCGTGGGAGATTTCCTCGGCAAAGCGGTCCGGGGCAAGGCAACCGGAGAATCCGCCATAAAGCCGGAGTATACGGGAAGCGGCGTTTTGGTGCTGGAACCTACCTATAAGTATCTGATCCTGATGGATGCAGCCCAGTGGGGCGGCGGAGTGGTGCTGGATGACGGTCTGTTTTTAGCCTGTGAATCTACCCTGCAGCACAAAGCGGTGATGCGTTCCAATTTCTCTTCTGCAGTGGCCGGAGGAGAGGGACTGTTTAACCTGAGCCTGAATGGGAACGGAGTGTTCTGTATCGAATCTGAATGCCCGAAAGAGGAGTTGATCGAGATTGAGCTTCAGAACGATGTGCTCAAGGTGGACGGCAATTATGCCATTGCCTGGAGCAAGAGCCTGGACTTTACGGTAGAGCGCTCCGGAAAGAGCCTGATCGGCTCCGCAGCTTCGGGCGAAGGCCTGGTAAATGTATACCGCGGCACAGGAAAGGTGCTGATGATGCCAACGGCAAAGATGCCGAATATCTGATGGAACACGTTTGAAATGGAAACAGGATTGTCTGTGAGATGCCATTCTCAGGGCAGTCCTGTTTTTAAAATGAGTAATAAAAAAATATTCCAACGCATTTATAATTGAAAAAAATATTTCTTTATGATATAGTTATAAAAGAAATATTTCATGGCATCGACCTTTTGGGCAAAATGGGGAATGTCTGTAAGGGTGGTTGCAGAACAGGAGGAGATACATGAACAAGCAGGAACTATTTGAGCAGATCAAGGGGCAGATGATCATCTCATGCCAGGCTATTCCGGGAGAACCTCTGTATGTGGAGGAAAAATCTGTGATGTACCTGATGGCGAGCGGCAAAGATGGCGGGGACTCCGGCGATCCGCACCAGCAGCATCCGGGACGTAGCTGCGATCAAGGAGGAGACAGGACTTCCGGTTATCGGACTGGTAAAGATCCAGTATCCCGGCTTTGAAAGCTACATTACTCCTACCATGAAGGAGGTCGATGAGCTTGTCGCTGTTGGAAGCGATGTGATCGCGTTAGACTGTACGCTGCGCGCACGGGGAGACGGAAAGACAGTAAATGAGTTTATAAAAGAGGTGCGCCAGAAATATCCGGATGCCATTCTTATGGCAGATATATCAAACTATGAGGAGGGAGTCAATGCCTGGAAGCTGGGAATGGATATTGTGGGAACTACCATGAGCGGCTATACGGCAGATTCTCCTCATATGAACGGCCCGGATTATGAGCTGGTAAGCCGTTTATCAAAGACTGTGGACGTTCCGGTTATCGGAGAGGGGAAAATCCATTACCCAGATCAGGCGGTAAAAATGCTGGATGCGGGAGCGTTTGCCATTGTGGTAGGCGGAGCGATCACAAGACCGTTAGAGATTGCAAACCGTTTTATGGATGCAGTGAAGAACCGATAGGAGGAGCACGATGGGGACAGCAGCACTGGATATCGGAGGAACCGCCATTAAGTCAGGGATATGGACGGGAATAAAGGACGAAATAAAAGAAGTAAGGGAGACTCCGACCAATGCCCGGCTTGGAGGTGCCCATGTAGTGGAACAGGCTGTAAAGATTCTGGAAAGCTATCATGGTTTTGATGCCATTGGATCAGCACCGCCGGACAGGTAGATTCCCAAAGAGGAATGATACGCTATGCCAATGAAAACATTCCCGGTTATACGGGAATGGAGATCGGCCGCATGTTGAGAGAGCGTTTTCATGTGCCTGTAGCCGTAGAAAATGATGTAAATGCAGCCGCACTGGGTGAAGGAATCTTCGGCGCAGGAAGGGGAGAGAGGGATTTTCTCTGTCTGACCTACGGCACCGGTGTGGGCGGAGCGATTGTGATGGATCAGAAGGTGTACCATGGCTGCGCCTTTTCCGCAGGAGAATTTGGCGGTCTTCTGATTCATCCTGAGGATCGGAAAGAGGGAGAGTTTTTCAGCGGCTGCTATGAGAAATACGCTTCAGCCACAGCACTTGCAGCCAGAGCCATGGTCATTGATCCAGCGCTTACAGACGGGAGGAAGATATTTGCGGCTATCGACCAGCCGGGGGTGCAGGCGGCTGTGGATGAGTGGATCGATGAGATTGTGAACGGACTGCAGACGCTGATCCATATTTTTAATCCGTCCTGTGTGATCTTAGGCGGCGGCGTCATGGCCCAGCCTTATGTAACAGAGCAGGTAAGAGTGCGTACTATGGAGCGCATTATGCCAAGCTTCAGGGATGTGAATATTCTTCCTGCCGAGTTGGGAAACAGAGCCGGTCTTTTGGGAGCTGCCTGGCTGGGGAGAGAGGAAAAAAGAAAAGAAAACGGAAAGTTACAATAAATGAAAAATCAGATAAAAGCCTGAAAAAGTATGGACAAGGCAAAAGAAACTGGATAAAATGGAAGAAATTATACAGATTGAGAGGAATGGATCGTATGCAGGGAGATTTTATAACGAGTATCAAATCCGCATATAATCAGTTTACCAAGGCAGAAAAGAAAGTGGCAGATTATATTCTGGCAAATCCAAGGGACGTTCTGTTTATGTCTATTACAGATCTGGCGGAGGCCTGTGAGGTGGGAGACACCAGTGTGTTCCGATTCTGCAAGACTATGGATTTAAAGGGATACCAGGAATTTAAGATGATGCTGTCCTTAAGCATCAGTAAGGGACAGGAGCAGGTAGACCAGTTTACAGGGAACAATATTTCTATGGAGGATTCCTTTGGGGAACTGGCCAGAAAGGTATTAAATACCAATATCAATGCCCTGAATGAAACTTTTTCCATGATAAAGGAGGAGGATATTGACCGGGCCATCACACTGATCCACCGGGCCAGAAGAGTGTTTTTCTTTGGCGTAGGAGCCAGTATGCTTACCGCCATGAAGGCAATGAATAAGTTTATGCGTATTGAAAACAAGGTATTTTGTATACAGGACAGCCATATGCAGGCCATGGCTGCGGCTACTATGGATGAGCGGGATACAGCGGTTATTTTTTCTTATTCCGGAGCAACGAAGGATACCATCCATGTGGCAGAGGTAGCGAAGCGGTCCGGCGCCAAGATTATTTGTATTACCCGTTTTGTGAAATCACCTCTGAGCGCCTATTCGGATGTCACCCTTTTATCCGGAGCCAATGAGGGGCCTCTTCAGGGCGGGTCTACCTCGGCAGAGATCAGCCAGCTGTTTCTGGTGGATCTGATCTATACGGAATATTACCGCCGTTACTTTGAACAGTGCAGTGTGAACAATGAAAAGACATCAGGGTCGGTATTGGAAAAGCTCTGCTAGTAAATGAACAAAAACGCAGCAACCTATCTGCCTTTCGCACAATATTTGTGGAGACAGGTACGTTACTGCGTTTTAATGTTTATGGAATCAGACAGGGAATCTGTTTTGCCAAAGCTTCTGCCAGTTCCCGATGCCCCTGAGCAGTGAGATGCATGAAATCGATGTGATTGTTTTCCGTCACAACCGTGTTGGCATCAAAATAGCGGCACCCTGTAAGAAGGGCAATTTTTTCATATTCTGAACCCAGTCCGGCAGATTTTTCTGCACAGCCCCGCCCCATTGTATTTCCTACACTGGAACCGGCGTATTCAGGATCGATATTTTGGGTGTTACGATCAGAATATTGGGGCCGTTTCTCCAACAGTCAGAAATGGACCGGGCCTTTTCGATCAGACGTTTTAATCCAAGTGCGATACATGCAGAGGATGCGCCAAAGCGTTCCTTGGTATCATTGGTGCCGAGCATGATGACCAACAGATCTACAGTCTCGTGGCTCATCAGGCAGGGATAGATGGAATCAAGGCCGTTAAGCCCTTCATAGAGAGGATCGGGAAAACAGCAGGTTCTTCCGGACAGGCCTTCCTCCAGAACCAGATATTCCGTTCCTAAAAGCTCCTGCAAAAGACAAGTCCACCGTTCCTTTTCAGAGAAGCGTCCGCCGGTTTCTGCGCAGTATCCGTGGGTATTGGAGTCTCCAAAGCACACAATATGTTTTTTCATAAAGCATTTCCTCCTTTTCTTACGCCTATCATACCATTGGAACGGTTTAAACACAATGACCAAAGAAAAAATTTTTACCATTATATTTTTGTTGAAAAAAATAATTAAAGTGTTATACTGGAGATATCCGGTAGGAAAGAAAGGTGGAGCATTATGAGAGATATTACAAAGTATCAGGGGATTATTCCGGCATTTTATGCCTGCTACGAGGAGGATGGAAGCATCAGCACAGAGCGGACCAAAGCCCTGGCAGAGCATCTGTTGAAAAAAGGAGTAAAGGGCGTCTATGTGGGCGGTTCCTCCGGCGAATGTATTTACCAGAGCAAGGAGGAACGCAAGGCAGTTCTGGAAGCTGTGATGGAAACCGTAAAGGGAAAGATGACCGTTATCGCCCATGTGGCCTGCAACAATACGGAGGACAGCTGTGAGCTGGCAGCTCATGCAGAGAGCCTGGGCGTGGATGCGGTAGCGTCTATTCCGCCCATTTATTTCCATTTACCGGAGCATGCCATTGCTCAGTATTGGAATGACATTTCTGCCGCAGCTCCCAATACGGATTTTGTGATTTACAACATTCCGCAGCTGGCGGGCGTAGCTCTTACCATGCCTCTGTTCAGAGAAATGTGCAAAACCAAGAGTGGCTGCTGTGAAAAACAGTTCCATGCCCGTACAGGATATCCAGATGTTTAAGATGGAGGGCGGAAAGGATTTCGTTGTATTTAACGGACCGGATGAGCAGCTGGTATCCGGCCTGGCCATGGGAGCCGACGGAGGCATTGGCGGTACTTACGGGGTAATGCCTGAGCTGTATTTAAAAATATTTGAGCTGTGCAGGAAAGGAAAGTATGAGGCGGCGAGAAAGATCCAGTATGATGCGGATGCCATTATTTATGCCATGTGCGCCTGCCATGGAAATCTTTATGCAGTGATGAAGGAGATTTTAAAGCTTCGTGAGGGACTTGATCTGGGAAGCGTGAGAAAACCCATGCCCGGTTTGATCCCTGAGGATATGGAGCAGGTAAAGAAGTGCGCTGCCATGATCGATGCTGCCATAGCCGCGCTGCAGGAGATTTAAAATGACGTTTCCAAAGGATGGCGGCATCAGTATTTGTATAAAATAGAGCAGTACATCAGACAGGAGCTTCGTTAGATGCATAAAATGCAAAAACGAAGCTCCTTAATTTATTTATTTTGCTGAAAAAACGGAATAAAAAAAGAAAAGAAATTTTTTCGGGCATATTGACAAAAGAAAATATTATGCTATGATGTGTTTAACAATAAAAAATGTTTCCGCCGGGGGTAAGAGACGGAACGGGGAGAAACAAGAAGGAGGAACTTTCGTATGAAGAAAATAGTATCTTTGGGACTGGCGGCAGCTATGGCGGCATCCGTACTTACAGGCTGCGGCGGGGGAAGTGCGCAGACAGCAGATACAAAGGCAGATGCTAAGACCGAGGAAGCAAAGGGAAGCGAAGCTGCTTCTGATAAGGCAGAGGGAACTGCCACGACAGAAGGCATGACAGAGATCACATGGTGGGCATTCCCGACCTTTACACAGGACGGTGACAATCCGGCAGGAACCTATGAGCAGGAGATCATCGATGCATTTGAGGCAAAGAACCCGGATATCAAGGTGAAGCTGGAGACCATCGATTTTACATCAGGACCGGAGAAGATCACGGCAGCCATCGAGGCAGGCACTGTATGCGATGTGCTCTTTGATGCTCCCGGACGTATCATTTCCTACGCACAGAACGGCAAGCTGGTAGCTTTGGACGATATGTTCACAGAGGAATTTGTAAAGGACGTAGACAATGAGGCTCTGATCAACTCCTGCAAGTCCGGCGACAGCTATTATATGTATCCCATCAGCAGCGCAGCATTCTGTATGGCAGTGAGCAAGAATGCATTAGAGGAAGCAGGCGCTATGGACTGCATCAACCTGGAAGGCGACCGCACCTGGACCACAGAGCAGTTTGAGGAAATGATGAAAAAGCTTTCTGAAGCAGGCTTTATGGGCGGCACCGTATACTGCTCCGGACAGGGAGGCGACCAGGGTATCCGCGCATTCGTTACAAACCTGTATGACAGTTCTGTAACAGATCCTGAGATTACTACATACACCCTCAATGACGAAGGCGGCGTAAAGGCCATGACAAAGATCAAAGAGTGGGTAGACAACGGATATATGTTAAACGGCTCCGCGTATAACGGCGGTGAGGACGTAGATCAGTTTGTAGCAGGAAATACCGCATTTACAACCCTCTGGTCTCCAGGACTTGCAAGCCAGAGAGCAGAGACATTAAAGGAGAACGGAATCGAGGCAATCGCACTTCCATTCCCATCTGAGGACGGAACACCTGCATTAGAGTATCTTGTAAACGGCTTCTGCGTATTTGACAACAGCGACGAGGCAAGAGCAGAGGCATCCAAGAAGTTTATTGATTTCATCTGCAATGATGAAGAGTGGGGACCAAAGAACGTAGTAAAGACCAGCGTATTCCCGGTTCGCCAGTCCATGGGCGATCTGTATGAAGGAAATGAGGATATGTCCTTCTACGCTTCTCTTACAAAATACTATTCTCCATACTACAACACCATTCCGGGCTTTGCAGAGATGAGAACCTACTGGTTCCCGATGCTCCAGGCAGTGATCAACGGCGATTCCGAGCCAAAGGCTGCTCTGGACGACTTTGTAGCAAAGGCAAACCAGTCTATCGTAAACGCACAATAAGACAGGTATTCTCCCCATATTACAGCCTGTAGTATGGGGAGTCATTTTTAGAAGGAGAGAACTGCCATGAAGTCAAGGAAAATCAATAAGATCAGAATGGGGAAACGCTGGTTTCCTATGCATTCCTGCTGCCGGCCATGCTGTTTTTTGTGCTGTTTGTGCTGGTTCCCATGGGAATGGGCGTAGTTACCAGTTTTTTCCGTTATAATATGAAGGGAATGACCTTTACAGGACTGTCTAATTACATGACTATGTTTGCAGATCCTGTATGGCAGAAATCCCTGGTGAACACCCTGCTTCTGGTAGTAGGCTCCGTTCCCATTACTGTACTGTTTGCGCTTTTTGTAGCAGCCATGACTTACGAGAAGAATCCATTTACAAGATCCTTCTTCCGATGTGTGTTCTTCCTGCCTGTGGTTACGGGTACTGTAGCGGTAACAGTTGTCTGGAAATGGATCTACGACCCTTTAAACGGTATTTTAAACTGGATCTTAAAATCACTGGATCTGATTGAAAAGAACATTATGTGGACGGGAGATAAAAGATATGCTCTCTGGGCCATTCTGATTATACTGATCACTACCAGCGTAGGACAGCCCATTATTCTCTATATCGCTTCTCTGGGAAATGTTCCCAAGGATTATGTAGAAGCAGCTCAGGTAGACGGCGCCAATGATTTTCAGGTATTCTGGAAGATCAAATGGCCCAGCCTTCTGCCCACCACACTGTATATCGTGGTGATCACTACCATCAACTCCTTCCAGTGCTTCTCTTTGATCCAGCTGCTTACTTCCGGCGGACCCAATTACAGAACGACTACTATCATGTACTATCTGTATGAGACAGCATTTAAGAAGTTCGAATATGGCTACGCCAATGCCATGGGCGTAATACTTGCATTGATCATTGGTTTTATCAGCTTTGTCCAGTTTAAGGCATTGGGCAGCGACGTTGAATATTAAAGGGGGATGAGAAGATGAAAAATAAAGTGAAAATTCTGGATGCCGCCTCTATGGTGCTTCTGCTCCTTCTCAGTGTGGTATTTATTTTCCCCTTCTACTGGATTTTGACGGGAGCCTTTAAATCCCAGAAGGTTACGATCAAGCTGCCTCCGGAATGGTTCCCTCTCCACCCGACCTTGGAAAACTTTGAGAAGCTGTTTCAGAACCCGGCGCTCCAGTGGCTGATCAACAGTATCTTTATCGCCGGTGTAACGCTGATCATCGTCTGTGTGGCAGCCTCTATGGCCGGTTATGTGCTGGCAAAGAAGCGCTTTTACGGCGATAAGCTGCTGTTCAGTATTTTTGTATTCGCAATGGCCCTTCCAAAGCAGGTAATCCTGGTGCCGCTGATGAAGCTGGTTTCCTTTATGGGGATCCATGATACTCCATGGGCCGTTATCCTTCCTTTGTGCGGCTGGCCCTTTGGTATCTTCCTCATGAAGCAGTTCAGTGAAAATGTTCCTACAGAGCTTTTGGAGGCTGCAAAGATCGACGGAAGCGGTGAAATCCGTACCTTTACAAGCATTGTTATGCCGATCGTAAAGCCGGGTCTGGGAGCGCTTGCGATCTTTACCTTTATTAATACATGGAATGACTATTTCATGCAGTTAGTAATGTTAAATTCCAGAACGAACCTGACGATTTCTCTGGGCGTGGCGACACTCCAGCAGGAGTTCTCCACCAACTACGGAGTCATCATGGCGGGTGCGGCTCTGGCGGCGGTTCCCATTGTTGCGGTGTTCCTGATGTTCCAGAATTACTTTACTCAGGGTATTACCATGGGAGCGGTCAAGGGGTGATGGGAGAGGGGATTGCACCCCCTACACCATCCTTCCCATGCCGGTCTTCCATGGCTCCGGTTTCCGGTCATAAGAAAGTCTAAGAGGCTGAAATTTTTCTAAAAGCAAGCTCCATATCAAAAACTCGCCGTGCTCAGACAGGTTTGATATGGAGCTTAACGAAAAATTCCAGCCTCTATGTCTTTCTAAATGGCCTCCAAAGTCGCCCTGGCAGACCGGCATGGGAAGGCTGGCACAGGGGGCGCAATCTCCGGCGGAGGTGTTCCGGGGAGGAAAACTTGAGTTTCTGTATTTTGCAGACACCAGAACACAGTGTAAAGTGCGGAAACTCAAAGAGGAAACAAGTTGACAAAAGGGTTCATATGAGTAAAATATGGTATAGGTTAGGGCGGTGGCCGTTTGGCCATGGCTCTTTATATTTACCCTGGTTTGGGGTTAAGGAAGGAAAACAGATATGAGTTTGATCGTACAGAAATTCGGCGGGACCTCTGTGGCTGACACGGAGCGGCTGCGCAATGTTGCAAGGATCATTACAGAGACATATAAGGCGGGAAATCAGGTGGTGGCAGTATTGTCTGCCCAGGGGATACGACAGATGATCTGATTCAGAAGGCAGAGGAGATTAACCCAAAGGCTTCGGCCAGAGAGATGGATATGCTTTTGTCTACAGGAGAGCAGATTTCGGTATCGCTCTGTGCGATGGCGATTGAGGCTTTGGGATATCCGGTGATTTCTCTTACCGGCTGGCAGTCCGGCATCAGCACGAATACGGTTTCGGGAGATGCGCGTATCCGAAAGGTGGATACGGAGCGCATTGAGGCGGAGCTGAATCAGAAGAAAATAGTGATTGTTACAGGATTTCAGGGAATCGACCGGAACCAGAATATTACCACTTTGGGACGGGGCGGTTCGGATACCTCTGCGGTAGCTCTGGCTGCGGTTCTGGGGGCCGACCTGTGCCAGATTTATACGGATGTGGACGGTGTTTACACGGCAGATCCCAGAAAGGTTGCAGGAGCCAGAAAGCTGGATGAGGTGACGTATAATGAGATGCTGGAGCTGGCGACGCTGGGAGCGCAGGTGCTCCATAACCGTTCGGTGGAGCTGGCAAGAAAGTACAATGTAAAAATGGAGGTTCTGTCAAGCTTTACAGGCCATCCGGGAACAAAAGTGAAGGGAGTTGCAAAGCGTATGGAGCGTTCATATATCAGCAGCGTGGCAAAGGATAAGGATATTGCGAGGATTGCCCTTATTGGCGTGCCAAATGAGATCGGAACCTCATTTAAGGTGTTCTCTCTGTTGGCAAGAAATCATGTAAATGTGGATATTATTCTCCAGGGCATTGGCCATGAGGAAGGGAAGGATATCTGCTTTACAGTGGCAGAAAAGGATCTGAATAAAACGGCAGAGCTTTTGACGGAGCATAAAGAGGAGCTGCGCTACAGCCGTCTGGAGACGAACTGCGATGTGGCTAAGGTTTCTGTTGTAGGAGCAGGCATGATCAATAATCCGGGAGTAGCTGCAAAGCTCTTTGAGGCGCTGTATGATGCGGGGATCAATATCAATATGATTTCCACCAGCGAGATCAAAATTTCTGTGCTGGTAGACCGTAGGGATGCAGATCAGGCGGTACAGGCCATTCATGACCGGTTTTTCACGGTGTAATTGTATTTTTATGGAAAATGCAGATGTGTTTTGCTGAAAAATGTCAAAATATACAGTATGAAAGATAAAAAATGGGTGCTGTTTCATGTACCTGCATAAAGCGAGAGGAACTCTCTGGATGCAGGCATGGGGACTGCGCCCGTTTTTTTGAAAAAATTTGTTAATAATTTATCGAAAACAGGCAATTTCATGGTTCTGGGGTCTTGTCATTTGACAAAAATCTTATTATAATCATATATGGCAATATTTTTGTTTTTATGCGGAACTGTAAGGGGATTTTTTGCAGTTCCAGCCAGTATTGTAAACTTTAGAATGATGGAGGACTGGAAAATGAGTAATTCAGCACAAACTTCAGCAAGCAGCCGTATTGCATCCCTGCTTGATGAGAACAGTTTTGTTGAAGTCGGCGCGTATATCACCGCCAGAAACACGGACTTTAACATGGCTGAGCAGGAAACACCGGCTGACGGTGTGATTACAGGCTACGGCACCATCGGAGGATGCCTGGTTTATGTATACAGCCAGGATGCATCCGTACTGGGAGGCTCCATGGGTGAGATGCATGCAAAGAAGATCTGCAGCATTTATTCCATGGCTATGAAGATGGGAGCACCTGTGATCGGTCTGGTAGACTGTGCCGGACTGCGTCTGCAGGAGGCAACAGATGCGCTGGATGGCTTTGGAAAGCTGTATTTAAGCCAGGCAATGGCATCTGGTGTGATCCCTCAGATCATGGCAGTATTCGGTACCTGCGGCGGCGGAATGGCTGTGGCAGCCGGAATGGCAGATTTTACCTTTATGGAAGAGAAGTCCGCGCAGCTCTTTGTAAATGCTCCCAATGCATTAGAGGGCAATTATAAGGCAAAATGTGATACAGCGGCAGCTGCATTCCAGAGCAAGGAGTCCGGCGTTGTTGATTTTACCGGTGATGAAGCATCCATTCTGTCTCAGATCCGTACTCTGGTATCCATTCTTCCTGCTAATAACGAAGAGGATCTTTCCGAGGAGGACTGCCAGGATGATTTAAACCGTATGTGCAGCGGCATTGAAGGTCTGGCGGGAGATCCTATCCAGGTATTATCCATGATTTCTGATAATCATTTTGTAATGGAAGTAAAGAAGGATTATGAACCTTCTATGGTAACTGCATTCATCCGTTTAAATGGCGTGACTGTGGGCTGTGTGGCAAACCGCACAGAGCGTTATGAGGATGGAAAGAAGGCAGATGAGTTTGAGGCTGCTTTATCCGGCAAGGGCTGTGACAAGGCAGTGGAGCTGATCAGCTTCTGCGACGCATTCAGTATTCCTCTGCTGACCCTCACAAATGTAAACGGCTATAAGGCAAAGATGTGCAGCGAAGACGGATCGCCAGAGCAGCAGCCCGCTTAACCTACGCTTATGCAGACGCTACTGTTCCAAAGGTGACTGTAGTAACCGGAAAGGCACTGGGAAGCGCAGGCCTTACCATGGGAAGCAAGAGCCTGGGAACCGACCTGGTATATGCATGGCCAAATGCAGTGATCGGCACTATGGAGCCTGAGGCTGCGGTTAAGATCATGTATGCAAAGGAAATCGAGGCTTCTGATGATGCAGTGGCTCTGATCAGCGAAAAGACTGCCGAGTATACAAAGACTCAGTCCGGAGCAGTGGCTGCCGCAAGAAGAGGCTATGCAGACGATATCATCAAGGCAGAGGAAACCCGCCAGAGGCTGGCAGCTGCATTTGATATGCTTTATACAAAAAGTGAGGACCGTCCTTCAAAGAAGCATGGCACGGTTTAAAGAGGGGTGACATGTATATGAGACGATTATTTAAAAGGATGGCAGCAGCAGTTTTAGTATCTGCCTGCCTGGTAAGTCTGTCTGCCTGCTCTAAAACAGAGGAGGAAACAGAAAGCTTATCCATCAGCATGGACGGTACGCCTGTGGAAGACGCCATGGGACAGTCCCTTCTTTTATCCGCAGCTCAGACTCTGGGCGCTTCCGATGAACAGCTGGTAGTCCAGGGCAAGCTGGCCCAGTCTCAGGGAGATACCGTTTCTGCAGAGCTTTATCAGGCCCAGCTTGATGTGCGGGAAGAGATGGGCGCTCTCCGCAGTGTTGATATTGAGGATGGCTCTGTGGTGCTTCTGGAGGACGGAAGCTATACGGTGATCCTTCCTGTAGAGTTTGCAGAGGGAACCAAAAAGTATGTTATGAACTTGAATATGGCAACACAGCAGATCCAGGCTCAGTTTACCGATATGTCTGCAGGCGTTGAGGAGGACAGCTCCATCGGAGGCCTGTTAAGGACGGCCAGCGTATATACGCTCATCGGTCTTGGAACCGTATTCTGTGTACTGGTATTTATCAGCCTTCTGATTTCCTGCTTTAAGTTCATCCATGCATGGGAAGAAGGACAGAAGAATAAAGCGGCTGATAAGAAGGCAGAACCTGCAAAGCTCCTGTACCGGCTGTTTCTGCTGCACCGGCAGTTTCTGCTTTACAGACAACAGGACCGGAGCTGGCAGATGATGCAGAGCTTGTAGCAGTGATGGCAGCAGCGATTGCGGCCTATGAGGGAACTTCACCCAACGGTCTGGTGGTACGCTCCATCCGCCGCGTAAGCAGTTCCAGAAGAAGATAAAGACTCATTTCAAATCAAGGAGGAAACAGATCATGAAGACATATACCATTACAGTAAATGGAAAAGCATATGCAGTAACCGTTGAAGAAGGCGCAGCCGCACCAGCCGCTTTGCAGCCGCACCGGCTCCCGCAGCCCCGTACCTGCACCGGCACCAGCTCCCGCTGCCGCACCGGCACCAGCTCCTGCTGCACCTGCAGGCGCAGCAGGCTCCGTTAAGGTAACGGCTCCTATGCCTGGAAAAATCGTAGCTGTAAAGGCTGCAGCAGGCCAGGCAGTAAAGAAAGGCGAAACTGTTCTTGTTCTTGAGGCTATGAAGATGGAAAATGACATCGTTGCTCCTCAGGACGGTACCGTTGCCAGCATAAATGTATCCACAGGCGATTCCGTTGAGTCCGGCGCAGTTTTAGCCACTCTGAACTAAGCAGAAACACGGATCCGCAGTAAGTTGGATTCCATTATGGAGGTAACATTATGGATTTTGGCAATTTAGTAACAAACCTTTTGGGACAGATGGCGTTTTTCCATCTAACCATTGGGAACTATGTGATGATCGGTGTGGCGCTGGTCTTCTTATACCTGGCAATCCGCCGGGGATTTGAGCCTCTGCTGCTGATCCCCATCGCATTTGGCATGCTGCTTGTAAATATCTATCCGGAAATCATGTATTCTCCGGAAGAAACGTCCAACGGCATCGGCGGTCTTTTGTGGTATTTCTTTACTCTGGATGAGTGGAGTATCCTTCCGTCCCTGATCTTCCTTGGCGTAGGAGCCATGACAGACTTCGGTCCGCTGATCGCAAACCCCATCAGCTTCCTTATGGGTGCTGCTGCTCAGCTGGGTATCTATGCCGCATATTTCCTGGCAATTTTCCTGGGATTCTCAGGAAAGGAAGCGGCTGCTATTTCCATCATCGGCGGTGCTGACGGCCCTACCTCTCTGTTCCTTTGCAGTAAGCTGGGACAGACCCAGATCATGGGTCCAATCGCAGTTGCAGCTTATTCCTATATGGCTCTGGTTCCTATTATCCAGCCGCCGTTTATGAAGCTGCTCACTACGGATAAGGAGCGCAAGATCAAGATGGAACAGCTTCGTTCCGTATCCAAGCTGGAAAAGATTTTATTCCCGATCATTGTAACAATTGTAGTCTGCCTGATTCTGCCGTCTACTGCTCCATTAGTAGGTATGCTGATGTTAGGAAACCTGTTCCGCGTGAGAGCGGTGTTGTAAAACAGCTGGCAGAGACAGCATCAATGCCCTGATGTACATCGTCGTTATCTTCCTGGGTACTTCCGTAGGTGCTACTACCAGTGCAGAGGCATTCTTAAATGTAACTACCATCAAGATCGTTCTTTTAGGTCTGGTTGCATTTATTTTCGGTACCGTAGGCGGTATCCTGTTAGGAAAGCTTCTGTGCAAGCTGACCGGAGGAAAGATCAATCCTCTTATCGGTTCCGCAGGCGTGTCTGCCGTACCTATGGCAGCCCGCGTATCCCAGAAGGTTGGTTCCGAGTATGATCCTACCAACTTCCTGCTGATGCACGCAATGGGACCAAACGTTGCAGGCGTGATCGGCACGGCTGTAGCAGCCGGTACTTTTATGGCAATCTTTGGCGTATAAAAGGGAATTTTATCACAGTATTTAAGGAGGATTTTTAACTATGGCAGAGATAGAGAAGAAGCCGGTAAAGATCGTGGAAACCGTCCTGCGTGACGCCCATCAGTCTTTGCTTGCGACCAGAATGTCAACAGAGCAGATGCTTCCCATCATCGATAAGATGGACAAAGTAGGCTACCATGCAGTAGAGTGCTGGGGAGGCGCTACCTTTGATGCCTGCCTGCGTTTCTTGAAGGAAGATCCATGGGAGCGTTTAAGAAAATTAAGAGACGGCTTTAAGAATACAAAGCTTCAGATGCTGTTCCGCGGACAGAATATTCTGGGTTATAACCACTATGCAGATGATGTGGTAGAATATTTCGTACAGAAATCAGTTGCCAATGGTATTGATATTATCCGTATTTTTGACTGTTTAAATGATATCCGCAACCTGGAGACAGCCGTAAAGGCTACCAAGAAGGAAAGGGACATGCTCAGATTGCTCTGTGCTATACCCTGGGCGACGCCTATACTCTGGATTATTGGAGAGACATTGCAAGAAAGATCGAGGATATGGGTGCTGATTCCCTGTGTATCAAGGATATGGCAGGTCTTCTGACTCCATATCAGGCGGCAGAGCTGGTACAGGCATTAAAGGAAGGCACAAAGCTTCCGATTGACCTGCATACCCATTATACATCCGGCGTTGCTTCCATGACCTATATGAAGGCCGTAGAGGCAGGCTGTGAGATTATCGACTGTGCTATGTAACCTCTGGCTCTGGGAACGAGCCAGCCGGCAACCGAGGTTATGGTTGAGACCTTCAAAGGAACTCCATATGATACAGGCTATGATCAGAATCTTCTGGCGGAAATTGCGGCATACTTCCAGCCGATTCGTGAGGAAGCTTTAAAGAGCGGCCTCTTAAATCCGAAGGTTCTGGGTGTAAATATCAAGACCTTGCAGTATCAGGTACCTGGCGGCATGCTTTCCAACCTTGTAAGCCAGTTAAAGGAAGCAGGACAGGAAGACAAGTATCAGCAGGTATTAGAGGAGATTCCAAGAGTAAGAAAAGACTTCGGAGAGCCACCTCTGGTAACTCCTTCTTCTCAGATCGTTGGTACTCAGGCAGTTCTCAACGTGCTTATGGGTGAGCGCTATAAGATGGTTCCGAAGGAGTCCAAGAAGATCATGCTTGGTGAGTTCGGACAGACTGTAAAGCCATTTAATCCGGAAGTACAGAAGAAGATCATCGGAGACGAGACTCCGATCACCTGCCGTCCGGCAGATCTGATCCAGCCTCAGCTTCCTCAGTTTGAGAAAGAATGTGCACAGTGGAAGCAGCAGGATGAGGACGTATTAAGCTACGCTCTGTTCCCGGCTGTAGCCAAGGAGTTCTTCCAGTACAGAGAAGCACAGCAGAAAAAGGTAGATGTGACTGTAGCTGATAAGGAAAATAAGGCTTACCCTGTGTAAATGACGGGATAAAACTGCATATGTAAAATAAAACAGCCTTCTGGCTGACGGTGCTGATGAGTCCCGGCAGCCGGCAGGCTGTTTTTTGGAAATAAATGATTATTTTTCCCACTTCATAGCCGCCGCCACATCCAGCATACCGCTGGAAGCGGTTTTTCCCTTTAAGGGGGCCAGCTTATGAACTGTGGAAAGAAGGGCAGTTTTTACATCTGAAAGGCTGAGATCCGGACGACCGGAGTAGAGAAGAGCCGCTGCGCCTGTGACCATGGGAGCAGCCATGGAGGTACCGGTCATATAGGCGTAGGTATCGGCTGGTACGGTGCTCAGGATATAGGTTCCGGGAGCAGCCAGATCTACGTTTATCTGTCCGTAGTTGGAGCTTTCATCCAGATGACCGTTAAACAGAAGATTTCCCGTGGTAATAATATTATCATAGGGGAAGCTGGCAGGATAAACCGGATGTCTGTCAATGTCATAGCCGATTTCATACTGGTTGCCGTTTCCGGCAGCAGCCACAAAGAGCATATGGGAATCCCGGATGGCGGCCTCAAATTAAGGGGAGGTTTGTCCGGAGCCAAAGCTTAAATTGCAGATTTGCGCTCCATTGGCTTCTGCGTAGCGGATTGCCTCGATTACGCTTTCAGGAGATCCCTTTCCTTCTTCTCCTCCCAGGGCTTTTAATACCATGATTTTTATATAATGGCTGTCTCCGATGCCGGCTATGCCGCCGTTTCCCTTTACAGCTGCGATGGTTCCTGCTCCGTGGGTGCCGTGGGTATCTTCATCGCCTGCAAAGAGCTGATTGGTATTTGAAATGAAATTCCAGCCGTTTACATCATCAACATAGCCGTTTCCGTCATTGTCAATGGAATCTCCGGGGATTTCATCCTCATTGATCCAGATGGCGTCCTTTAAATCCTTATGGGAGGTGTCGATTCCTGTGTCGATCACAGCCACAGTGACAGGGCGTTTATCGGGCTGCTGCCCATAGAGCTGCCAGGCTTCCTTAATATTGATATCAATACCCAATACGGCGTCCGTCTGAATGGCGTCGTAATTGCTGGGACCGAGAGGCGGCAGGGAAATGCCGTCAATGCCGCTTTCTCCATAGTGAACATAGATACTGTCTAATGTGCGGATATTCAGCTTTCGTTCCGTTCTCTGCAGGTTACCCATATTGCGCAGGGCCCATTGATATTCGGAATATTCGTCGCCGGAAGAAACAGCTTCTACTCCGGGTCCGCTGAAAAAAAGTGAAAAATCCCGGCTGCCGTTCTTTGCGCCTAAAGCCGTAAGCGGGGAAGATGATGCTGTCATAGAAATGGAAAGCGCCGCTGAAAGGGCTGCTGCCATAAAATGGTTCATATCTGAAAACTCCTTTCCTGAGGCTGTATTATATCATATTTTTAAAATATATGCCAATATTGGCGCAGATGAACTTTTTATGAACTTTTGAAATAATATTTGTCTGTGACAAGCTCACTTGACAAAAGGGCAGATATCAGGGTATAAAAAGAGTACATTTTAGAATTGGAGGTTATTTATGGGATTTACATTGGATGTAAGTATATCTGCAGTAACCGTATTTTTACAGGGTCTTCTAAGCTTCTTCTCCCCTTGTGTGCTGCCTTTGCTGCCCCTTTATATCGGCTATCTTTCCGGCGGAACAGCCGTAAAGGGCGAAGACGGAAAGATTCATTATAAACAAAGCAAAGTGTTGGTTCATACCCTTTTCTTTGTGGCAGGAGTCAGCTTTGCCTTTTTTCTTCTGGGGCTTGGCGTATCGGCTGTAGGAGGATTTTTTCACAGCCACCAGGCTATGTTTGCACGGGTGGGCGGTATTCTCGTGATGCTGTTTGGCCTGTATCAGCTGGGGATATTTGGAACATCCTCGGTTCTGGGAAGGGAGCACCGTCTTCCGTTTCAGCTGGACCGCCTTGCCATGTCTCCGGTTACTGCCCTGCTCATGGGCTTTACCTTCAGCTTTGCCTGGACGCCCTGTGTGGGACCGGCTCTTACAAGCGTCCTTCTGATGGCCGCTTCCGCGGCGACCAGATCACAGGGCTTTGGCCTGATTGGCGTTTATACGCTGGGCTTTGTGCTGCCGTTTCTGTTTGTGGGGCTTTTTACCACCCGGCGTCTGGAACTGTTTAGGAAATACAGGGGAGTGGTACGGTATACGGTAAAGATCGGCGGTATCCTTATGGTGCTTATGGGTATTCTGATGTTTACCGGGAAAATGAATGATGTGACCGGATATTTATCACGCATTTCCGGCACACAGGTTCCCCGGACGGAGCGTATGGAAGAAGGCACTGTGGCGGAGAAAGCAGAAGCAGATAACGAAGGAGAAAGTACAGAGTCCGGGACAGGCGGGCCTGAAAGCACAGCTGCTTCAGAGGAGGCTTCCGGTGAAACAGCGCCTGCAGAAACGGCAGCCGATGCGCGTCCCGTGATTCCGGCAGTTGATTTTGAACTGGAGGATCAGTACGGAAATATTCACAGACTGGAGGATTACAGAGGAAAGACGATTTTTCTGAACTTTTGGGCAACCTGGTGTCCGCCCTGTAAGGCTGAGATGCCGGATATTCAGAAGCTGTATGAAAAGTCTGCCACAGAGGGAGAGGATGCGGTAATTGTTCTGGGCGTTGCTGCGCCCAATATGGGACAGGAAGGCTCTGAGGAAGAAATTGCCGCATTTATGGAAGAAAAGGGTATACTTACCCGGTACTGATGGACACAGAGGGAGAGCTGTTTAATTCCTATGGTATCATGTCCTTCCCAACCACCTTTATGATTGACCGGGATGGAAACGTATTTGGATATGTGAGCGGTATGCTGTCAGCGGATATGATGGACAGCATTGTACGTCAGACGTTGGACGGGAAGATGGAAGGAAGATAAAACAGCATAAAATAAGATTGCCGAAAAGCAATGGAATCCTGTTTTAAAGAGGAATTGCTTTTGCGGCAATTTTTTATATTATGTTACAACTTATATCAATCAGTTATCGGTGTTATGGTCAAGCTTGTTTGTAACACTCTTAATTTCTATCACAGGGTTTATACGACTCCGTAGCGAGTCTCATAAGGCGTTTTGTAGTCATTATAAGAATGCGGATGTACATGATTATATTGTACATATGCAAATTCTTTGATTGCTGTGTAGAGTTCTTTCTCTGTGCGATAATAATGTTGGTAAATAAGATCATTTTTCAATGTGTTGAAATCATCTGAGCCCCAATAATTGTTGTATTTCTGAAGGAAATTGATGATCCTCTGATAGATTTCCTTCGCAAAGAATGCCGCTGCTTTTTAGAAAATCACTTTCCTTCCGGAGTTCTGCAAGTTGCTTTTGAACTGTAGATTCTCCTTCATTTAATCATAATTGGCTTTGGCTTCGTCATTCGTTTGGTATTCTTCACGGAATTTGATTGTTTTTCCTGTTCTGAAAATCATGTCCTACATTAGTACAGCACATAAGCAGGGATACAATGCATTCATAGCAATCAAACATGCAATATCGGGTTATCCGGAGTTCACCTTTGAATAAGGGTTGTTCTGAATAGTTAGAAATTAATAAATACAGATTGCATTTTCGATTTCCATCATCTAAACTATAGTCAAAAATATCTGTCATTTTATTTGAATCAAAAATACTGTGGCAAAAGCAAAATAATAAAACATTTGGGAGAGAAGAAATGAAAAAATACGAAGGATTACGAAAGTGGTATGAAAAAATCACCTTCCACCGGCTTCTGACATTGTCCATGGTGTCTCTTGTCAGTATCGTATTTATAAGTTTCAGTATGATAGTGACAAATCTGTCGGAAGCGAAAATAAGACAGAATGTAAAGGATAATATGTCAATTGTAGTAAAACAGTTTGATGTATATCTGGATAATTATATATCTAACGTATATAAGGGCTTTCTGGCCTTGGAATCCGATCAAAACCTGCTTTGGCTGCGCAGTATGAAATCTGACAGATATCGGCTGTCCCATGCGGCAGCCAGCTATATTTATCTGAATAAGCTCCTAAATCAGTTTCTAAATGTCAATTCTGCCTGCGTCCATAATGTATATCTGAATTTCGGGGATGGAAAGGTATTGACTCAGGCATATAACAAAAATTTGTTGAAAATTCATTATACATACCAGACGTGGAAAGAACGATTTCCTGAAAATAAGTATTACTGGGTAGATGCGGATTCCTGCAGAGATCTGATACCAGATGAAGAGGTTGGCGCTGTACTGTTTCATCTATATGAAGGAAAGCAGAATGGAATCATCCTCATTGCACTGAAACAGGATTTTTTTGAAAATATACTGGATGTAACTGCACTGGATCAGGAGGCCAGCCTGAGCATACTGACTGATTACGGAAGTATGCATTTCGGACAACAGGCCGCATGGAATGTGGTGCAGGACAACAGGGATTATCTGATTGAAAATGCAGAGCGAAACGGCGGTATTCAAACAGAGCTTTTGGATAATTATTATTTTATGTATGAGAATATTGATCTGACCGGATGGAAGCTTGTTTATAATGTCAAAGAAAGCAGTATTTCCAACGCCCATTATATTATGCGCGATGTAATGATTATTACGATAACCATGATTGCAGTCATGGCAGGACTTTTGGGGCTTCTGTCTAATGCAGTCAGTTATTCGCTTCGGGCATTGACAAAAAGTAGAGGATACAGATATTCTGGATCATGAGATATCTCTTCATTCTTATGCAGAGATTACTACTCTGAGCAACAGTCTGGAGAAAATGCGCCAGCGTATTAACCATCTGTTAAAACAGGTGGAACTGGAACAGGAGGCTAAACGGCAGATTGAGGTTGCTTTGCTGCAGGAACAGATCCATCCACATTTTCTGTATAATACACTGTATTCTATTATCCAACTGTGCGAATTGAAAAAAACAGAGAAAGCCAGTGAGATGCTTACGGCTCTGGCTACCTTTTATCGCATTGGTCTGAACAGAGGAGAAAATATTATTACGGTAGAAGAAGAACTGAGGCATGTGAAAAATTATCTCTTTATCCAGCATTTCAGGTATTCGGATCTCTTTGATTATACCATTGACTGTGACACGGAAATTTTAAAATGCCGTATTCCGAAAATGTCCCTGCAGCCTCTGGTAGAGAATGCCATCTACCACGGGATCAAACAAAAGCATGACTTCGGAAATATATGTATTTTAGGCGGAACCTACGACGGAGAAAACGCTTATTTGGAGGTGCATGATGATGGCCCAGGTATGGATGAGGCGCATCTGAAAAAGATCCAATCCTGCCTTCGCGATGGAATTTCCGGGGAGGATACGGTAAGCTTCGGACTGAAAAATGTAGATTCCCGAATCAAATTTGAATTTGGCACACAATATGGTCTTGAAATCGAATCCCTGCCTCAGAATACCTGTGTAAGAATCTGTTTTGCCATGAAGAACATGAAAAAGGAATCTGTCCAAGTCTAAAGGAGAAGAAAAATAATGAGAAGATATAGCATCCTGTTTATTGATGATGAGGAGCTTATAAGAGAAAGTTTTTTACAGCTGGTTGACTGGGAGGCTCATCAATTTGATGTTGCAGGAACGTTTAAAAATGGAGAAACAGCCTGGGAATATCTAAAGTCCCATCCGGTAGATATTATTATTACGGATATCAATATGCCTTTTATGAATGGAATCAATCTGTTGGAACATATTCGAATGGAAAAATTAAAAACCAGAGTACTGTTTCTTACTGGATATGAATATTTTGAATATGCCCATAAGGCAGTACAGCTTCAGGCCTTTGATTTTCTTTTAAAACCGATAACAACAGAAAAGCTTTTAAGTGCAGTAGAACGTGCAGCCTTCGATATTGAAAAGGAGGAGGCAGCAGCGGAAGCTGTGGGAAAAAGTCAGGAGCTTTCCCGCAGCAATTTTATTAATCGGATGCTGTATGGAAAAATAAAAAAGGAAGATATAAATAAAGAGGCTATGGGGGTGGGAATTCCAACAGAAGTAGGATGTTATCTGGTAATGATGGCGGCTGTAGATGTATTGAAGAGCCAAAAGGTTTTGGAGGGCGAGATAGGAGAGTCAAAACGACAGCTTCAGATGAAAATTTTACAGAAAAAAGATATGTTAACGGAAGAAACAGGGGAGCATTTTGAATTATATTTTGCCAGAAATGTAAGCACACACATTCAGATGGTACTGGCAGCTCAGAAAAAAGATGTGTTTAATCCTGCTTTTATACGTATGTTTATAGACAGAATTTTGGAGCTGGAAAAAGAAGAACTGTGGTGCCGCATTACTTTGGCAGTGGGAAGAAGCCGCAGATATATAGAAGAATTACCCGAATCCTTCAAAAGAGTTCGCCATGCTGTAGATAATCGCCATATGTTAAAAGGAAAAGGCTGGAAGGTGATTTATGCCTCTGATTCCGTTCAGGAAAGAAAAGAAGAAATACAAATCGTTCTTCCAACAGATACTTTTCTGCATCACATCCGCATGGGAATGACAGAAGAGGTGGAGGCAGATATTAAAATATTTATGAACCCTTCCGCCACAAAAATACATATCTCTGGAATCAGCTAAAATGGTAACAACAGAACTGGCAATCACGGCCTTTAAGGGAGAAGCTTCTTCTGGAGATGAATCTGTCAGTTATCTATATTATTTAAACCATATTCAACAGCTGAATACCCTGGATGAAATGGAGGATGATATCCTGCGTTTTGCAGTCAGCATCGCAGAAAAGCGCAAAAAGGAGGAATCACAAAAGAAAATTGCAGAACAGGCTCTGGAATATTTAAAACGCAATTATAATAAGGAGGATCTGAGCCTGAATGATATTGCAGCCTTTTGAATATCAGTGTTCCGTATTTGGCTGTTCTGTTTAAACAGGAAACGAAACAGAATTTCAGCGCTCATTTGTTGGAGGTTCGAATGGAAAAGGCGAAGGAGCTTCTGCGTACAACCGGATACACAGTTAATGAAATCGCAGAGCAGGTGGGCTATAACAGTTCTCAGTATTTTGCTGTATGTTTAAAAAATATACGGGCATTTCTCCCGGAGTCTACCGGGATCAGATATAAAAATATTCGGCAACCTTGCCTTCCGATCAGGAAGGCTCTTCTTTTTTTGCCAAATACATCCCTTTTATTGCCTCTATTTTGTGCAAATCAACTTTATACAATATAAAAAACAATACAAAAAACACTCATACAGTATAAAAAATTAAACATTTTATATAGAAAAGAATCTGTAAACAGGATGTCCTGTTTTATATAATAAAATCATCAGAAGGGAGGAACAATCATGAGACTAAAAGTAAAGACCGGCATTGCCAAAAAGGACATGATGCCTTATTTATTTCTGATGCCGGCAATGTTTTTTATCTTGGCATTTCTTGCATATCCGCTGGTAACTGTGTTTTCTACAGCCTGCAGAGCTATGATGTAACCAAAATTGCTGATAAAGGATTTGTGGGACTTGAAAACTTCGAAAACTTATTTGGAGACAAGATTTTTTATCGTTCTCTGGGCGTATCTGTCAAATGGGTTCTGGTAGAGGTTTGTTCCCAGCTTGTTTTTGGAATATTGCTTGCTCTGCTCCTCGATAAGAAATTTAAAGGAAGAGGCATCTATCGTTGTATCGTATTCTTTCCGTGGGCAGTATCCGGTGTTTTAACTTCTATGCTTTGGTCACTGATCTATAATGAAAATATCGGACTTTTAAATTCTATCTGCCGGGATCTGGGGTTGATCTCTAAAAATATGGCCTGGCTGGGAAATATGAAAACCGTATTTAAGGCAACAGCAGTTGCTGAGATCTGGAGGGGTATTCCTTTCTTTGCAATCACCATTCTCGCAGCACTGCAGAATATTCCATCCGATCTTCATGAGGCCTGCGTTGTAGATGGAGCAACTACCCTTCAGGAGATTTTTCTGGTTAAGCTGCCAATTTTAAAGGATACTATCATTTTGACTACCCTGCTTCGGGCAGTGTGGGAATTCAACAATGTAGACCTGATCTTTACTTTGACAGGCGGCGGTCCTTCTTACCGAACGACCACATTGACAATGTATATGACTAATATGTCTGTAAAAAATGGAAATTACGGATATGGTTCTACTTTAGCAGTGATTGCTTTCTTCATTTTGCTGATCTTTGCTGGAGTTTATCTGAAAATGTCCGGTTACGGAAAGGAGGATGCATAAAATGGGAACTCATAAAGCAAAAAAATATGGTTCAAACTTGCATTTTCCGCAGCTCTTATTGTTATACTGCTTTTTATCCTGTTTCCAATTTACTGGTGTCTGGCCACGTCGTTTAAACCTTCTGCAGAGATTACCTCCAAGACCGTTACATACTGGCCGGCAGCATTTACCCTGAAAAATTATTCGGAAGCATGGACGAAAAGCGGATTCAGTACATATTTTAAAAACAGTTTGTTCATTTCAGCATTTGGTGTAATGTTTATTGTTGTGATCTCCGTACTGACGGGATACGCACTGTCCCGTTTTAAATTCAAAGGAAAAAATATATTTATGCTGATCCTTCTTTGTACGCAGTTCATTCCTGGGGCCATGCTGATTACACCGATTTTCATTATTTTTAAGAATCTGGGTATGTTAAACAGCCTGTTTGCACTGGTGCTTGTAAATACTACCTTCCATTTCCCATTTAATTCCATACTGATGCGGGGATTTGTAGGAGGAATTGATTATACCATTGAGGAGGCCGCACAGATTGATGGATGCAGCCGTTTGGGGGCAATCTGGCATGTACTGCTTCCGGTATTAAAACCTGGTATCGCTACCATTGCTGCATACGGATTTATTTCCTGTTGGAATGAATTTCTCTTCTCATTTATGTTTATCAGCAAGCAAAATAAGCTGACCCTTCCTGTAGGTTTAAAAAATCTGGTAGGCGAGTTCAGTATTAATTATGGACAGCTGGCGGCTGGTGCTGTAATCGCTGTTGTGCCTACTCTGATCCTTTTCAGCTATGTTCAGAAAAATCTGGTGGGCGGACTCAGTTCAGGAGCAGTTAAGGGATAATGACATCCCAGATTTATAAAAAGGAGTGTAGATGACTATGAAAAAAATGAAAAAAGTATTGGCATGCACAATGGCAGCAGCTATGGCAGCAGCGCTGACAGCCTGCGGTGGTTCCGGAGACAGTGAGACGCCTGCGGCAGCATCATCCGAATCAAAATCAGAGGCTGCTGAAGCAAAGACAGAAGAGGCAAAATCAGAAGCTTCCGGTGATAAGGTAACTGTTACCTTCTGGGACGAAAATGCAGGTGATCAGCGTACCGAGTTTTATATGGAAATTATTGAAAAATTTGAAGAAGAAAATCCGGATATCCATATCGAATATCTGGGACTTTCCTCCAGCGATGCTCTTTCCAAATACAAGACAGCAATCGCAGCCGGTGAAACACCTGACGTAGGCGGTTTAAATAACTCCTGGGCATCGACAGTAATCGGACAGGGTCACTGCGTAGCTCTGGATGATATGTTCACTTCCTGGGAAGGCTCCAAGGATATGGAAGAGGGGTATATGGAAACCTGCCGCACCTATAACAAGGACGGTAAGCTGTACATGATGCCTACATCTGCCAATTTTATTACTTTATGGACAAATGATGAGATGCTTGCAGAAGCTGGAGTAGAAGCCCCTAAGACCTGGGATGATTTCTTTGAGGCAGCCGAGAAGCTAACCGATAAGGATAATGACCAGTATGGCTATACTATCCGCGGCGGTGCGGCTTCACCTGCGGTATTAATTGACTTTATTTATTCTTATCTGGGAACAAATGAAGTATTTGACGCGAATGGAAAGACAACTATTAATTGCGATGAGGCAGTTGCTTTCCTTGAAAAATATCTTGGACTGTATGGGAAATATACGCCTGAAAGTGATATTACCGCAGGTTACAAGGAAATTTCTGCAAATTTTGACTCTGGCGTATGTGCAATGTTTACACACAACCTTGGATCTTATGGCAGCCATGTAACAGCATTCGGCGGAACCGAAGGCTTTACCGCCAATCCGCTTCCTACAGCAGACAACGGCAAATACATCAATTACGGCGGTGCTTTAACTGGTCTTTGTATGTTTGATACCTGCGAGAATCAGGAAGCGGCATGGAAATGGATTACATTTATGTGTGATCATTATGCAACAGCTTCTGAATCAGTCCATCGGACAGCTTCCAACCAATACTGCCTGCTATGAAGATGAATGGATGAGCGAAATGCAGCACATCCAGTGCGCCATCGAAACTACCAGTCAGGATAATTGCCTGACATATACCTCTCCGGCATATCTGCCTGAATGGGGCAACATCAATTCTACCTATATTGAGCCAGGTATCCAGTCTGTAATGTCCGGCGATATGACAGCAAAGGAACTGCTTGATTTGTGGGCAGAGCACTTAAATGAGGCTTATGCAAATTATATGGCGAACTAAAAAATTGCAGCAGATTTAAATTTTTACCCAAAATATAAAAGCGGGCGCGCCGGCGGTTATACCGGCACGCCCGCTTTTACGCAAAAAATAAAAAGGCAAAAGGAAAAAATAGGAGGAACAGCTATGATCGGAACAGTATACCCATCCGAAAAGAGGACTTATACAGATGAAAAAAGCGGTGCACAGATTACACAGCTTACAAATCAGGGGATAAATTATCATTTTTATTTTACGGAAAATTCTTTTGACCTAGATGGAAAAACCATATATTTTCTGTCCAACAGAGAACACGAGGGTACAGAAATATGCAATCTGTTTAAAATGGATCTGGACAGCGGGGAAATGGTACAACTGACAGATGACCCACTGGGGGTAGAGGTAGGAAGAATCACCAAGACGCCTGACGGAGAATATGTGGCTTATGTTACCGGCTCCCAACTGCGTCTTTACAATACAAAGACCGGAGAAAATAAACTTCTGTACGAAGAAAAAAATCATATGCTGCTGCAGAATCTTTCCTTCAGCTGTGACAAGCAATGGATCGGCTTCAACAGAAATGAAGATGTGGATGCACTGCCGGACGGTGGTCCTAATTATGCCGGTTTTAAAGAGAAAATGTTTGCTACAAAGGATGGACGTGTTTCTGTTATCCGTTTGGATGGAAGTGAATTTCATGATGTATTCCGGGATACGCACTGGTTAAGTCATTTTCAGTTTTCTCCAGATAATCCAGATATTGCCATGTTCTGTCACGAAGGCCCATGGAATTATGTACAGCAGAGAATCTGGATGATCAATATGAATACAGGTGATATCTGGCCTTGTTTCCGACAGACAGAGGATGACTGTGTGGGACATGAATTCTGGGCGCAAAACGGAGATGTGATCTTTGACAATCGGCGGGGCGGCCATGATGGAACTATCTCAAACTCAAAAAGCCAGGTTTATGCGTCGGAACATGTAAGCGCAGAGATACCTTATTTTGGTTTTGCCCATAAGGACGGTAAGGTATACCGGAAAATCAATATGCCCTTCTACTGCAACCATTATTTTGCCAATGGAGATTTGTCCATGTTTGCAGGGGATGCAGTGGATGACATTCTTCTGATCCAGCCAGCAGAAGATGGGACGGCAAAAATGAAGATATTGGCACATCATAATACTACTTGGCATTATCAGCGTTCACACTGTCACCCTACGTTCAGTTGGGATGGAAAGAAGCTTTTGTATGCAGTAGATACAGATGAATGGCATGACAACCTGTTTCTGGTAGATGTACCGGAATCCATTTAACTGACGGAGAAATACAATGAAACGAGATATAATACTGAGAAAGGAAGACTTTCACGATTTTCCTATTGGTGAATTTCCGTATGACAGAGATCATACTGCTGCCGGTGAATATCATTATATTGTAGAAGAGGGGTACCGAGGAGTCTGGTATGATCCGGTCTGCAATTATACCTATAATGGTACGGGCCCCACCTGGATTATTACCGAATATCAGGGGTTCATTATATGGAATCTATGAGGATCGAAAAACAGGCCTCACAGAATATTTCCAACTCTGGAAACAGGAGAAAAAGAGTGGGGGGAATATACGGTATCCGTAAAATTGAGACGTCTTTCTACGAAAGGTACAGCAGGAATCGTTTTCTGTATGAGAGACAGTATCGATACACTGGCGTTCTGTCTGGAAAACAGAGACAGGGCTGTTCTTTCTTATCGTCACAAAGAAGATATAATGACTTTGGCAGAAGCAGAATTTCCTCATGGCTGCGATGAATTTTACCTTTTGGAGGCAATCTGTCATGAAGGATATGTGGATTGCCGTATCAATGGACATCTGCTGTTTCTGTTTCTGTACAACAGGCTTTAAGAGGCGGAAGGGTAGGAATTACCGCAGATTGTCCTTCTCAATTTACTGATTTTGAAACTTTGGTATCAACGGAAGAATTTCAGGCAATCCAAGAACGTACAAGACAGGCAAAGGAATTGGAAGAAAACGAGATGTCTTCTCATCCGGCCATGAAACTGTGGAAAACCATTGACCTTCAGGATTTCGGCACCAGCCGACAGGTTCGTTTCGGCCATCTGACAGGAACAGACGAATGGTTTGTGGTATTGGCACAGATGCAGAAGCGTATCAGCCGGGATGCCTACGGTTTTATAAGCTGTCTGACAGCTATTGACTTGGAAGGCCGTGTTCTGTGGCAGCTGGGAGAGCCTTCGATTAATGCGAATATCTTGGGAAAGGTTTCTGCTGATATGCCATTTCAGATATATGATATCGACGGAGATGGAAAAGATGAGGTAATTGTAGGGAGAAATTTTGAAATTCAGATTCTGGAAGGAACCACCGGAAAAATAAAAAAATCAGTAAAAACCCCCTGTTCTGATGACAATGACAGTGAACTAATCGGAGTGCCTATCAAATCTACGCCTTTGACAGAATCAACCCGGATGGCATTCGTATCTGCAATTTCAGAGGAAAAGACCGACCGGCAGATATTCTGATCAAGGATCGATACTGCCGTGTCTACGCTCTCGATGAAAATTTAAATCTTCTATGGAAATACCGAAGTCATAAAAACACGGGGCATTGTCCGCTGCCAGTGGATATTAACGGAGACGGACGGGATGAAGTGCTGGTGGGTTATACCATGTTGGATGCAGACGGATGTGAGCTTTGGACCTATCCCATCACAGAAGATCATACCGATGAAATAGTAGCCGGAAAATTTCGCGGAGATGGAACGGGATATTTTGCCTGTGTATCCGGAACCCAGGGTTTTTTTATTGGTGATTTTTATGGAAATATAGTAACCAGAGATCTGATTGGCCACGCCCAAAGAGTCAGCGTAGCCAATTATTGTCCGGAAAGACCTGGATTTGAGCTTGCGGTGGTAAATTTCTGGGGACATCAGGGTGTAATTTACCTTTATGATTCAGATGGGAAAGAATTATGGGAGATAGAAAATAAAATGAACGGCAATATTCTGTGTCCTGTAAATTGGGACGGCAGCGGACAGGAACTAATCCTGATCAATGCAGATCCCTTCAATGGCGGATTGATGAATGGGAAGGGTATTCGATCTGTCTCCTTCCTGATGATGGACATCCGACTTTGTGCTGTGAAGCAATCAATCTGACCGGTGACGAACGGGATGAACTGGTAGTATGGGATTACCACAGTATGTATATCTATACACAGGAAGACAGCCCCAGGCCCCAAAGTTACCACCCTGTAAAATTCCCGATTTACAATGCGTCTAATTATCGAGGCGAATATGCTTATCCAGATAACTTCTATCTGGATTTCAGTAAAAAAGAGCGTCAAAAAGGAGAGTGAACGTATCATGAAAATTAGTACACCAGAAAAGCAGGGAATCTCTTCCCGTTCCCTGCTCCGTTTTATTGACCGATTAGAAGAACAGAAAATACCCGTTCACAGTATCCTCATTGCAAGACACGGATATTTAGTATTGGAAGCCTACTATAAGCCCTATGAAAGACATACGCTGCATCGTATGTTTTCACAGACCAAAAGCTATACCTCTCTGGCTATTGGCCTTTTGGTATCTGAGGGACGAATTTGCCTTCAGGATAAAATTTGCAATTATTTCCCGGAATATCTTCCGGGAAAGGTACATCCCTGGATGACTGAAATGACGATAGAAGATATGCTGAAAATGGAAACCTGCCATAACATGACAACCTATAATAAAACCAGCTCTACGGAAAACTGGGTCAGAAGTTTTTCCAGACCGTTCCAACTCATCGCCCAGGAACTGTTTTATGTACGATACATCTTCTTCCCATACGCTTTGCGCTCTGGTAGAAAAACTAACCGGTCAGAAACTGCTGGATTTTCTGAAGGACAGGCTATTGCGTCAAATCGGCTCTTCCGAAGAAAGCTATATTATGCCAGATCCATTTGGCGTTTCTATGGGTGGCACAGGACTGATGGCAAAACCAATAGATATGATGCGGGTGGGACTGATTATCCTGAATGGAGGAAAACACCCGGATGATTATGGACAGTCAAAAGGAAAACAGGTGTATCCGAAGGAATATCTGGATCAGGCTCTGGCTTTTCAGACACCTACCATTATGAGTTCCACCAGAGATTGGGGATACGGATATCAGTTCTGGAAGATGCCGGATAATGGTTTCGCCATGTTGGGAATGGGAAGCCAGAACACCTTGTGTTTCCCCAAGCAAGATATGGTTATTGTAATGACCTCTGACACCCAGGGAATTCCAAACGGTGATGATATGATTATTCATAGTATCCGCACAGAGATCTTTGAAACATTATCAGATGATATGCTTCCTGAAGATGACGGATTGCAGAAAATGATGAAAAACAGGCTGGCAAATCTGACACTGCCGGTATTGAACGTACAAAACAAAGAAAATCTTCAGGAAACTATAGATAGAAAAAATTACTTTTTTTATCCTAACAAAAACGGATTTAAGCGACTGCGGGTCATTTTTGAAAATAAGCAACAGGGAATTCTGGAATATGAAAATGAGCGTGGAACTCATCAGATTTTTTTTGGCATAGGAAAACACAGGAATTGCCTGTTTCCTGAATACAGACAGCTGTGCGTATCATCAGCCACCTGGTGTGACAGGGATACCCTTTACATCTGCTCCCAACTAACCGATGAATTAGTGGCGGCCATTCATTTTAAACTTGTATTCTCTGAAAATGGGACTCTTACCCTTATGATGAAAAACAGAGGAAACCCAATTTAACGAATTTCAGGGTGTGCTGACAGCATCCCTTTAACTGGAGAAATTTAATATGGAGTATAAAAGCGAAAATATAAAGCTTATTTTTTCTCAGGATATAGTGTATGAAAAAGATGGATTGAAAAGACAGCTTTCATTGGAGAAAGGGATCGGACAGAATGAAGATCTTCTTGCAGTTTGTATGACAGAACGTGAGAAGAACGGAAATATGCGGCTGCACATGAAAGTGAAAAACACAGGAACACATCCTGTTATTCTCAGAGAGGTGAATTACATTCGGGTGCAGGATCAAAAGGATTTTACACTCTTCGAACAGAACCTTGAGAATTTTCTTGTATACCGTCAGGGACGTCACAAAAATGATGTTCCACTGTATTTTGTCCTGGAATACGGGATGGACGGCTGGCAGACGGAACAGGCGGTATGACAGAAACGGAGACCAGAAAAATAATGCATCGCAGATCATTCATAGCGATTCTCTGACTTTATTTCATTATCAGGATACAACAATGCTCTGGGGGTTTATGACAGGAAGAAACTGTTTTGTAGACTGTTGTATTGCAGCAGAATATAAACAGCAGGCTGACGAAGGTCTTATAGTCTGCGGATGTTCTTCTATCAATATTGTGCTGGAACCAGGAAAGAATTTTGAGGGAGAGGAGCTTCTTATCGCTTCCGGAAAAGATGAAAACCGGCTCATCCGGGATTTTTCTATGGAAAAAGCAGAACGATACAATGCCAGATATCATTCAAAAGCACCTTCTGTATTTTGCACCTGGTATTACTATGGACTGACAGTGACCTATGAAGATGTGGCTCTTTCTCTTTCAGAAATAAAGAAAAAGCAGCTGCCCTTTGATGTGTTTCAGGTAGATGAAGGCTGGGAAATTACTTTGGGAGAATGGGAACCAAATGAAAAATTTCCCCGTTCCATGAAAGAAGTGGCACAGGAAATCCGTAATGCAGGCCTGACGGCGGGTATCTGGACCAGTCCTTTTATTGCACATGAAACGGCATCTGTATGGAAGAAACATCCAAAGTGGATTTTACGTGACAAAACAGGAGTTCCTTGTCTGTTCCATATGAATGATACCGTATATCAGGTCTTTGATATTACCAACCCTGAGGTTTATTCGTATTTTACAGAACTTTACAAAAAACTAACCTTTGACTGGGGTTATACCTATCATAAACTGGATTTTACCAGAGCTGCCGTTTTATATGAAGATGCAGATTTCTTTGATAAAACAGTTACACTGGTACAGGCATATTTCCGGGCGACAGAGGCTGTACGCAAAGGGATGGGCAATGATTCTTATTTTCTGATGTGCGGAGGTCTTTACGATCCTATTATTGGACTGGTTGATGGACAGAGAATGAGCGCCGATGTTCTGTCTATGTGGCAATCGAACATCAACCGGGATGGTAAGGCCCAACCCTTTACCGTAAAACAAAATATGCTCCGTTATTATATGAACAGCTGGTGGAATAATGATCCTGACGCCCTGATGGTACGCAGACAAAAGCAAATGACGCGGGGGCTGAGACTGACTCTGGGACTGCTGAATGAGGAAGAAGTAAAGACAACTGTAGTTAACCAGTACCTGGGAGGTGGTCTCATATGTTCCACAGAGCCTTTGGCATCCATTGATAATGACCGGCTTTATCAGCTGGAGCATATACTCCCTGTTATGGAACGGAAGGTAGAGGTGAGAAATCTTTTTGGCGAATGCCGTTTTCCGAATATGGCTGATATCTATTTGCCGGAAAAAAAGTGGCATAGCTTCGTACTCATAAACTGGAATGATGAAACAGAAATACCTGCCGCATTTCAGCTGACAGAAAAAACGATATCCGGTTTAAAAAAGGATCGCGTTTATCTTGTGGCAGAATTCTATTCTGGATGTTATCAGACAGATATAAAATACGGGGATACTGTATCCATGGGCGTAATACTGCCTCACGGCAGTGCTGTATTTAAAATTCAGGAATATGATCCTGCAATGCCTTTTATCGTCAAAAGTATGGCACATTACTCTATAGGCGGGGAAACAGAGGTTCTAAAGATCGAAAAGGAAACGTTGATCTTTGAGATGCAACACCTTTTGAAACGGAAAGTATATATCATGTGCTTCTTCCTGAAGGATATGAAACAAAGGATCATAATCGTGAGGTTGAGATACATGTCCGCAAAACAGGGAGAACTCTGATAGAAATTCCAATTCAGGAAATTCACAAAAATACCTGAAACAAAAATTTAAACGAGGAACAGACTATGGCTGATACGAATGAACTTTCACTTCCGGGCAGTGTCCCGGTATCAAACATTGTTTTAGGAACCATGTACTTTGGAAGCAGGATTTCTCAGACGCAAAGCGAACGTCTGCTCGATACATTTGTATCCATGGAGGAAATCCGATTGATACTGCCAGATGTTACGCCGACTGGATTCCAGGCGGTGCCGGTGCCAGCGAAAAGGCAATTGGAAAATGGCTTTCCGGCAAGAAACGTGAGTCTGTTTTTCTGGGAACCAAGGGAGGCATCAAGCCCAGAGGATATAATGCAACAAGAGGAGATCTGAGTCAGGAGAATCTGGAGAAGGATCTGAAAGCCAGTTTGACGGCTCTTCAGACCGATTACATTGATCTTTACTGGCTTCACCGCGATGATCTTCGCTTTTCTCCGGGAGAAATCGTAGAGAGGATGAACCAGTGGATTCGTCAGGGATACATTCGCTATTTTGGTGTTTCCAACTGGACGGCGAAACGTATCATGGAAGCGAATGAATATGCGGCATCCCATGGTTTGTCAGGAGCTGTGGCATCCCAGATCCAGTATGGTCTAGGTATCTGCACTCCCTCTGATTGGGGAGATTCCACGATTGTCTGTATGGATAATAGCGAATACATGGCCTACGAAAAGCTGCAAATACCAGTTTACGGTTATTCTGCCCAGGCAGAGGGATATTTTCCTTTATATATAAGAGGCGGTTCAGGCGCGCTAGGCTCTGATACAAGAAAAAAATATGATACGCCTGTAAACAGAATTCGTGCAGATCGTCTTAAACAGCTGATGAAAAAAAAGCAGTATTCTCTTTCGTGGATCATGGCAGAATATGTTCTCCGTTCTTCTTTTCCCGCAATGTTTATCATGGGAGGAAGCAATGAATCGAGGATGAAAGAAATTATGGGACAATACAACTGTGGAAAAAAGCAACTAACAGATGAAGAGTGGGAGATAATTTTGAAAACTACTCCCTAAAGATCTGCCACATATGAAAGTTGTCCTGAAAACATAATTTAACCTGTTTTACTGGATTTATGTATACAGCAGAAATCTTGTTTCCCGTTAATAGCTTCATCGAAAAGTGAAAGAAACTGATAGTTGTCATTGTCGAATTTATTCTGACAATTATCAAAAATCAAAAATTTATGTCCAAGTGAGTTGTTTATATGCTATCATATAGGTATATTTCCTTTAGGTGGATTGGTTGATAGTTTCTCGCAGCTCTATTTTACCATAAATCTTGAGGAGATATTTTATTTTAGAAACAAAAAATGCCGTATTTATGCAGCTTATGGTGTTTCGCAAACGCCTATTATCTATCAAGAATCAAAGGAGAAGCATTATGGTTTTAATAAAAAATTCCCCGGTTATTTTAATGGTTTTAATTGGATTTTTCTGCAGAAAAACAGAGATGATTACCACAGAGGGGATGGAGGGATTAAAGACACTGGCAACCAGCCTGATGCTGCCGGTTTTGCTGACGCTTGCAACCACCGAATACACATCAGCTACTATTGCCGTCATAGGAATAATGCTTTCTGGCGCTTTCCGCTGCTTTATCATAGGAATGCTCATAAAAAGAGCTGTCCCGTCGGCAGGAATATTTTTCCCCTTTTTAGTCACC
>SCPP01000250.1_pt1 | contig 38761 bp, 65 predicted proteins | sample 6106811 | NCBI WGS metagenome assembly SCPP01 (sample SAMN10720449, study PRJNA508395) | human gut metagenome | isolation source: Participant 2 stool, 15 month | host: Homo sapiens | collected 2018
GGGCGTCTGATGTCCTATTTTTCAGAATGTGCCAAACAGTTTGGAAGCAGTTCCTTCATAATTCCCTATAACCGCCAGCAGCTGGCAGACTATCTGGGTGTGGACCGCAGTACCATGTGCAATGAGCTTTCTAAAATGCAGAGAGATGGGATCATTGAATATGAGAAGAATCGATTTTTGCTGAAAATGTGAATGTTAGAAGCGGCAAAGCTGTGACGGGGATTTTATTTTGATTTGAGAAGGAGTCTTTTTAGCTGCCTGAGACGGTGTTTTTCTACCGGCCTGAGACGGCGTTTTCTTTCCTGCCTGAGACGGAGTTGCTGTCATCCCTTCCGGGATACGATACAGTCCCTTCTTTGCCGGCATCCATACTCCTGCTGCCGTATTCACTTTATAAATCCTGCAGTTTTCCAAAATCGCCCTGTTTGAAGGATTACAGGAGGTATTCAAGTTATCAAATAATCTGAACTGCGTTGCATATCCGGGCATAGCTCCGGTCCACCAGTTTATGTGCTGTCTGTAAGTTTCTCCCGACAAATGAATTTCACATCCGGCTTCATCGGGATAGAAGTCAACATTAAACCGAAACGGACTGCTGTCCACCCTGTAATCTGCTGAAACCAACAGCATCGTACCCGGCCGGATGGATACGCTCCTGCTTTCCACTTTAATCTGATTGCTCTGGCTCCACCAGTCCGATGCAGCCATTGCTCCAATATTGTACATAAGAGAAATGTTATATCTGTTCCGGGTATATCCGCAGCCGCTGCATCCCTGCCAGCACTGAGAACCATTTTCCTGCCACAAAAGGCTGTGGTCTGCCTTTTCTCTCTCAGCCCGACATCTGCTGCAAAAACGGACATGATACGTCTCATTATAATCCAGACCATTTTTCCATGCATGACCCAGAGCTGCCACATCCGGCGCATCATACTCATATCCACATCGGCAGGAATATCTGTGGATTCCATTCGTGATGCAGTCGGGCTCCTTAATCAGCAAAGAGGAAAAGCTATGATTTCCGTATTCTGTAATTTTCCCGCATACTCTGCAGTAAAACCAGTGTGTCTGACCATCATATTTCATATCGGTTCCCTGGGAATGATCACACTCCCATCTGGCATACAGTAAAATATCACCTGATTCATCCGGCCCGATCTGTACAGCCGGCTCTCCACTGAAATCAGGGGATCGAAACCATCCTGAAAAGCTATATCCTCCATATACCAGTTCTGACTTTTCAGGCAGAATCACAGTCTCTCCTCTTTCGTATTTCACCGGAGGACTATATCCTTTTTTCCATGCTCCTCCATTAAGACTGTATTCAATCGAAGATCCCGTGCCCCTGATTGAAAAATCATTTCTTATTTTTTCTGAGCTTCCGCCATACTGTCCATATGCCGGAAATACCATAAGCACTGCTAAAAGAGCTGTAATTGCCCCAAATCTGAGCTTTTTTAAAAATGTATATCGCCTATCTGCTCTCATCCATTTTCTCCATCCCCATTTTGCCATCCCAGACTCCATTTTTATCTACCAGACAGCCATCCGGCGTCCTTTCGTCCATATACATACTGCCGTATGATTTATATCCCAGCTTTTCATAGATCCATTTTCCCAGTCCCGTTTTCCAAAACCAGGTCTGTCCGGGAATGTCCTCTTCTGCGGCAAAATAATAACTTTTTCCGTCTATTTCCTGCCAGCCTGACAGCATGATTCCTGTCCTGCGGTCAAGAAAATACCACTTGCCGTCCTGCCCGTCCTTGTGCCATCCCTTGATCAGCATTCCCAAATTCCCATCACTTACTTCACTGGTATAGTACCACAGAGCATCTGACGCCTGATACCAGCCAACCGTCATGATCCCGTCTTTTCCAAAATGAAACCAGCTGCACGTATTCTTTACCGGAGCATAGGGATTGGGCGTATAAACCCAGGCATCTCTTATATAATTTCCCCTGCCGTCACCGTATTTCCACTGCCTCTTTCTCTCATCCGCCAGTTCCCATTTTCCCATAGAGCATTCTGCCTTTTCCTGAGGAGACGGGTATGGATAAAACTTTGAGCCTCCTTTAAAACCACCGTGTCCTTTGGATATGGATGCAGAATGGATAATCTCCGCCCCTTTCCATGGATTTTTTCCGGAAAAATCCGGGCGAAATGCACTGTACTGTACAGCCTGTGCATCAACAGCCACTTCTACCTGCGTTCCTTTTAAGACTAAGTGGGCATCCGGGATCAGAATCCCATCTGTCACAGGGATATCCGTCCTGGCTTCTGCTTTTTTTGTATAATAGTAATATTCCCCGTGTTTTTCCCAGCCTTTAAGGATCATGAGGTTTTATCTGAAAAGGGCATTCAGGCCTTTCTGGAAAACCGAAACTTTACCCGTACCCAGGATGGATCCAGCTTATTTTTAAGCGTCAGCCTGTATCCTGCTGTTGATCCGGGAAAATATTCCTCTGCCCCATCTGTTTCTGCATCCAGCTCAATGGCTACCTGTGAAGTTTCGGAGGCGTATACAGGAAAAGCCCCTGTAAGGCACATGATCGCCAAAACTGTACACAACCTTCTCTTTCATCCTATTCCTACTTTAGCCCCAGTGTTGCTGCAGCCGCATCCAATGTAGGCTGTCCTGTGGTCTGGATCAGGCTTCCCGATACATTGACAGAATCTGATACGGCCTCTAATTTCGTAAAATCCTGCACCGTAAAGCTGGTAAAAAGCTTAGGTGTTTCCGCTCCTGGGGCCAGGGATCTTTCAGTCCGTAGATATACACGCTGTCCGTCCCCGGCTCTCCGGAAATATCTTCCCTGATTTTCTCCCATTTTGCACCATCAATCCCATTCAAAACCACCGCATCATACACCTGATCTGAAGATCTCCCTTCTTCTGTGCAGTAACTGCCGGAATCTCCACCTGTAAAAATGCCCATGATTGATATTCCACATTTGATTTTAAAGACGGATCCTTTGTTACCTCCTGCCCCGGCTCCAGATCCACGGCGTTTGCCGGATTCCAACCCGGCTCCAAAATAGTACCTGCCGTATCCTTCTGATCCGACTGGCCTGCCACAATATTAAACACATTGGACTTTGTTTCTGCCGTGCCAGAAAAATACGCATATGCACCGCTGACTGCTCCAAGCGTCATTGCTCCTGCCAAAACTGCTGCTTTCGTTTTTTTGCTGAATCCCATAAAAATCTCCTTCCGCCCAACCGGGCTATTATATTTTATAACAACGATGACCGCATCCTGAAACGCCGGAGGAAGCCACCTGTGTTATCATCCTATTTCGGACAATCTGAATACCTCTCTCAGGATCGGAGCCGCTGCATTCAGCCGGAAGACTACGGTTCCTTTTACATCCTTTTTCAAAATACAAACTGTGTCCGGCTCCGGGTTCGCATCTCCCTGAAACCAATATCCATCCTCCGTAATATCAATCACACGATGGATCACTGCGTTTCCATTTGAAAAATAAACGCCAATCTCCTTTTTCAGGCGCTCTTCGAGAATCCGCTGCCACAATTGCCCCTGTCTGCAGCTCCGGTTCCATGGAACCCGTACGGATCAGATAGCGGTCAAAACGCTGATTTCCATACAAAATGGCAGCCAAAAGAATCAGAAATACCAGATTTCCTTTCAAAAAGGCTATTACTTTTTCAATTTTAGACTCCTTCCTGGAAATAGGAATTTTACGAATGGAAAATTTTGAATTGAATAAAATAGTTGAAATTTTGAAAAAAAAAAAAAATTTTGATTTCAAAGAAATTCATAAGAAAAGACAGACCTGTCTGAAATGTGGTTCCTGCTTTTTACTATTTATACTTCATAATCCGGATGATGTCAAGGGGGAAAATCACAAAAATACTTGACCTGTATACAAAATCGAATAGAATAAATCATATACCCCTGACTTCCGTCGTTTCTCTCAAAACATAGTACTCAGGAGTCCAGGAGGATACAGTTCTGAAAAAGATTGTTGATTTCTTTTCAGTGAGAAACAAAGCATCAAGATTCGTCAGGCCAGTAGCTTTTTTACTTTTTCGTTTACTGTCTGGTTTCGAGAAATATTAATATAAGAGCCATCTCCTTTATTGACAATCGGAAGTCCCGTATGAAATCAATCAGATCATAAGAATTAATCTGATTTTTAAAAACTTTAATCTCAAGCACTCTTAAAAGAAACAAGCTAAGGTAGCAGATTAAAAAATGCCCATAGATTGTTTTTTGTGCACAAACCGGGCGTGCATCCAGATAAGACTTTGTGATCCGGAAGGATTCTTCGATCTTCCATAAGCTGTGGTAGGTCTGATAGATTTGGAGCGGTTCCATATCCAACTCTGAGGTGACCATAAGGTTGTATCCTGCATACTTCAGATCCTCATTAACCTTCTCTTTATCAATTCCTATCACAGGAGTTATCTTTTTCCCGTTCTTATATGACACTTTTTGAACGCGGCTGTTTCTTTTCTTTATCCCAGTGAGATTCATACATCTGCAAATAGGTACCTTTTTTCTTCTTCTCTTTTCTTAAATAGTATGCCATAACCGACCTCCGAACAAAGTGTTATAGAGTACTATTATTATAATATATCAAAAAATTTTTTCAATAAAAAGCCCCAAAGGGCATTGAAAATTTGCTGTAAATAAAGGAAAAATCGAGATGCAGGAAAAGAAATGAAAAAATGACAAAAAGAAAACGACGGAAATTTCCTAGTACTACGACGGAAAACGGGAGAAATTTGCCAGAAACGAGATTTCTTTCTGGATTGACTTTTTCATGAGTACAGCATATACTATAGACAGTATAAAAAAACTGTTTTACGGTTTTTATATGGGCGGCGTTGCGACGGCGTCCTAATTTTTTGGCTCTTTGTCAAGAGTTGGGGTGGCATTCTTTGGAATACCGTCCACTCTTAGGTTTTGGGACATTTTATGTTTGATTGAAATAATCACATTTCTTTTAAAAATAGCGCCTCTCCTGGTTTTCAGGAGGGGCACTTTCGACCACAGACTTCTGCATTATTTGGTTGTAAAACGATTCGGTTTTGATGGGTGTGTGGCTGCAAAACAAAACATGGAAAAAATTGTCCTGTTTCATAAAAAAGCTTCAAGAAAAAATCAGACTGAATGCCGTAGAACTTGTCGTCATCAGCCCCCCCCAGTGCTTACAGGGAACAACCTACGAAATGTAGACTTCCTGAATAAATTTCGAAAATGGGTACTGGCCATGTAAACAAAGTCTCATTTCTGGTATCATGTACGATGTCCTGTACCAAATATCAGAAACAGAACAAAGAAAAATACAAGTAATCCAAGCCAGTTTCTTCTCAAAGCGGATGTATCATCATGGAAATCAGCAAAATGCCCATTACAATTATAATTCCATTCATCTCTTACCGTCTCCTGCAGCATATTCTCCCCATACAAATATCAATACTTCTCTGGGCGGCTGGATCAGGGCGTCCTCATACTGGCACTTCCACTGAATCTCCCGGCACATCTGGCCATCCGCCACGCCGTCTATGGTTTCCCCATCCTGAATGGGGTTATCATGCTCCAATATGTACGATGCCACATTGTAGGCGTGGTTTACCACCCAGTTGGGGTTCATGTCGTGGAAGTGGTACTGGAGGTCAGGCAGGAGCAGGGTGCTCATGCCCACCGTGTCGATGAGCATATCTTCCGTGCCCTCAATGTTGAAGAATCGGACATTGACACCAAAGCGGATGAACCGATCCGTGCCCTCAATCTGATGAGCGCACATCCTCTGCCAGAAACAGCTTGCCGCAGTTCTGAAAATAGAATGCCTCACAGGTGGGGTACAGCTCTCGCCAGAGCCTCCAAAAAGTCGGCATCCAGATTGGCACGCTCCAGCGCCTGGAAGCGCCGCTGCCAGCATATCGGTGGCTACCACCTGATATTTACACTCCCGGAAGATCCGCTCCCGGTTCTCCTGGCAGTCCACATCTGGCTCATCGGGAAGGCATCAAAGCCTTTGCCCTTGAACTCGTCGCATTTCATCACCATCAGCTGCACCGGGCATTTTCCGTCCTTGAACTCTGCAATATGCTCCTGTGCGGCAAAGCCGGCCATTTTCTTATCATAACAGAAGCACTCTGTCGATCCGATGTGCTTCTCCATTATAGCAGTCATTTTTTCTTTATCCGGCATTTCTACCGGCTCTTTGAACAGCATCTGAATGAGATAGGGACCTCCGGGCCGGGGATCTTTTGTCGTCCAGGTTTTCTGGAAAGCTTTATTGCTCATTTGGTTTCCTCCTTCTTCTCCAGGAACAGCTTCCACCGAAACTCCAGCTCTTTCTGGACAAACTCTTTCGGCAGGCCGCGGGGGGGTTGGCGATGAGATACCATACCCGAAAGGTGCGCTTCTTCGGATCTGTTTTCTGCCGGTAGAGCTGATAGCCCGCCTCATCCTCCTGCGTCCACTGTCCTGTCTGCCGCTTGGCCTGCACAAAGGGTTCCACCACCTGGTCCAGCTCCTCTCTGGTGCGGCTTGAGGCCCAGGCTTGATCCACATCGTTGGCGTGGGAGAGGTGGAACAACATCGAACCTATCCAGTTCTTTGCCTTGTGTTCAGGCGTTCCGCGCAATTCCGCCTGATGGCGGTACTCCGCCAGCTGCTCCGGTGTTCCGTACCGTTCCACCATCTGCTCATCCACATGAATGCGCCAGCTGTAATCCTCCGGCTGGATAAAGGGGGCGCAGACCGACTGGAGCGACCCTACTGGGTCTGCTTCAAAGCAGTCAATAAAATTGAGGTAGTGGGCTTTAATCAGGGGCAGGAAGGTGTTCAGCAGCCTGGTGTCCAGCCACAGGTCCTCTGTCAGCATCCGAAAGAATGAACCGCCTGTTGTGGGTTCAATTCTGAAAGAGTAGAGGTAGTCATCTCCTGCTTTATGATACAGGTAAAGCCCATCTCCACATTTCCATGGCCGATTTCGTAGTCTATGTAGTTGTAGCGGCTCCGGTCAAACCAGATCTGATAGGTCAGCCCGTTTTTCGTTTTCTTTTTGAAGTCGCCTTTTTTCAGACGCTTCCAGCCCTTTTCCTCCAGGCCCAGGCCGTTCCATAGGTAGTCCAGAAGCTCCTGAAATATATCTGCCGGGCGTTTTTGCTCCATAGCTATTCATCCCTAAATCATTTTTCTACACCATCTCATACAGCAGGGCTGTATTGCCCAGTTCAGATGGGGCGCAGCGTTTCAAGTCCGCTTTGCACCACCTTGGCGGGCAGATCCCAGCCTGGGGCAATTTCAGCAGCCAGCTCAGGGTCCTGCTCCCGCAGGCTGCCAGCAGTTTGAGACGCCAGCTCGCCCTCCAGCAGAGTGCAGTCCAGGGTGTCCTCCGTCTGGGGAGCAGGAAAACGGACATCCAGATCCAGCTCGCCCTCACCCCAGTCCCAGATGGCCATATAGACCACGCCGGAGCAATCTCCGTTGGACAGTTCCTGCCGCTGACCGTCTTTGAGAAGATAAAAGGATGCAATCTGTGACATGGTGATTCCTCCTGAAAGTTAATCTTACGCGTCTCCTCTTTGCTCCAGCAAAGCAAAAACTTCATTCATATCCATTTCGAACATGACACTGTTTGCCTGCACCGGTGCAAAGTAGTAGGCAACTTTTTCTGCGCCAAATTCCTGCTCTATCTGCTCCCATTCTGAAGTGGGATAAATACAGAAAGCAAGGGTATCGCTACCGAGCGAGCCCATATACCAGCGGAGCTGATACTGCGGCGACAGATATCCTGAATACTTCTCAGTGTAGTGTCACGGTCGGTACAATCATCTGCGTAGGGGATCGGTGCGCTGACACCATTCTTTTTCATAAAAATATCAACACCGCGTTCTTTTTCTGTTTCCACACATTCAAACTGAATTTTATCTTCATCAGGCAGTTTTTTATTGAAGTATTCGATGATAGATTCATCAAAATCTCTCCAGTCCACCCAGATCAGAGCATCGCTTTCCCAAAATTCGTCCTGATGTTCCTCATGTTCCGATAAAAACTTTCTGATTTCTTCCATACCGCTTTCCTCCGTTTTGTTTTCTTACTGTAATTTATTATATCTTTTTCAGATACTCCCGGAAGCATTCGATGAACTCCCGATTCCGCTTAGGGACATCGCACCCCCTTCCGATGTGGGGAGAACCCTTCCTGTTCCACATCGTCCAGCAACTTGGGCAGATTCGAAAACCGGGCAAAGAACGGTAGTGCATAGTCTTGGATCTGCCCGGAAATCTCCTGGATGGAGCGTTCCCGCTCCAGCAGAGTAGATACCTCATAGCGGGGGAAGTCATCATACCGGTGGGTCAGCCGGGCGATGGAGGTACCAACGATACCATCATAGGTTTTCCTCCGTCCCTTCCTGCTCACTGCGCCACTTGGCAATTACCGGGGAACTCACATCGAAGAAAAGGCAGTAAAAGTGGTGGAGCCAAAGCAGATAGAGGAAGTAAAAGGAGAACACAAAGATGCCGTCTTTTGTAGATGTCATTTTTGCTCTTGCGGTATTTGTATCCCAGCGGGATCAAAGGCTCCGCGATCCGCTCACAGGTATAGACGAAGATCTCACGGTGCTTGGTTCCTTGGGAAAATCCTTCTTCTCCATGTTGCCACCTCAATCAAAATCCATCCAGACCAGGTGCTTTCCACAGTGGAGGCACTGGAACAGATAGCATTGCAGATGCCCGCCATTGACGGATTCCCGAATCATTTCTTTCTGCTCATCGTCCCACATGGGGTCGTCCAGCACCTCCTCCAGCACACCCAGTGCCCGCAGTTCTCTGGCACCCACATAGCCCAAAAAGGCACAGTAGTCGCCGCAGTGAGCGCGCCAGTATTCCTGCTGCCAGCCGAGAATAGCCGGGGGTGCGGTGGATCAGCTCGTCCAGCTTCTCCGGATCGTCCACACCATCATCCACAGAGAGTAATCATCCTGAAAACTGCCATCATATTTCCGGGCCGCTTCGCCGTTGGCGATGCACTCTGGGCACAGATACTCAATATCTTCCACGGAAAAAAACGGATTGGTATAAAAAATATGAGTCTCCTTGCCACAGCAATCACAGACAACACCTGTTGTGGACTCCTCAAAAGCGCCAGTTTCCAAAGGGTTCGGGTGATACCGGAAGGTGGGCAGGCCCAGTTTGGCCTGCCACTCCTTCTCTTTCTGCTTTTCCTCCAGCATTTTGGCTTAGGAATGGCGTAGTGGTTGCCCCAGTTTTCCGCATAGTCTTTCAAGACTCCCAACCGCTTGAGCATTTTTTTATTCGAGCGATTTCCAATTTGACGGAGCAATTCATAAGCATCCTTCTTAAAGTCCAGCAGATCATATACATCCACCAGCACCTCCTTGGCCTGTTTGTCTTCCGACTGCTCCAGTTTCTCCTTGAAGGTATAGAGAGCGCGGACACTGTCTGGATTTCCTTCTGTCTCCCGAAACTGCTTTTGTAGTTCAATATATTGCTTCAGGTATTCGTTCATGGTCACAACTCCCATCAATCCCACCAGAAGTACCAGACGGTGGACTGCCGCAGCACATCCGCCAGATTGCCCACAGTGGGGCATCCTGCTCCTGGTTCACGATATCCGGGCAGAAACCATATTGTTCTGTAAACTTCCATAGCCTGCTCCTTGGAAACAGGGGTCGGGAGTAGAATTCCAACTCATCGTGGCTCATGGTAGCAGGGATGGCGCCATACTGCTCAAACCAGTATTTTGCCACTGCCATCAGCTCCGGCGTATCGGGACACTCATTCCAGTTTCCAAAGGGCAGATAGGCGAAGAGCTCCCAGGGGTTCTTTACCGGAATTTTAGCCAGAATAAGAGGATAAGTCATGTGACAATCTGAATCCCAGTAGCTGGAAAAGCGGCAGTTTTCATATCCATCCTTCATCTCGCCCAGAACTTCCTCCTTCCAATCCATGTCATCGTCCTCAGCTTCTTCCTTACGCTGACCAGTCAATTCTTCCAGAACGGCCTTCCCATCCTTTACAGGCGCTTCTATCATCTTCCTTCGATACTCCTCTACCGTTTTGAGGTCAAATTCATAGCAGTCCACATCATGATCCGGGTCAGCGTTCATTACCAGACACTCCAACAATGTTTCATCATCCGCTCGAATAAGGATAGGAACAAAGCCATCATGTAAACTGTCCCGCTTAGCATAGCTATACGCAGCCATAATGGGGTCATCATCTGCCATAGCGGGAAAATAAGTACATTCGCAGTCCAAATATTCCATAATAGCCTGGGCCACCTCGGAAGGCTCCAGGGTATCCTCATCAAAGTTCTGTCCTTTCCAGTTTTCAAATCGCTCTCCAATTACCTCTGCCATAGCCTGATAATAATCCTCGTCAAAAGGAGATGAACAGATAGGCTTCGTCTTGAATCTCCTCAGAGTAATTGCGTTCCTGCCCGATGACGCTGATTGCGTAGTTGTCAATGTCACTTGGGAAATAGGGACTATCCGGCTCCCCATAGTAGTAGGAAGCAAATGCTCGGCCAATTTTGTTGAATAGCGGGCCGACCAGCTGACCATCCAGTTCATCTCGGATAAATTCCCTTAGACCCACGCTGTCAGGATCAACCTTGACCTTTTCTACTACCTCTCCGTACTCCACAAGGAATTTCTTATCCATCAGGTCATGCTCCATGCACCAGCGCAGGTAAATGGCCATGTGGTTGTAGGCGTTGATCTCATCCACTGGAAGAGCCTTTTCCTCAATGGTTTCCAGATGCCCGTTGGCATCATCCATTTCCACCACATAGTCGTCATCACTACTATCATCTGACTCGCTATCCAATGGTTCCCATCCGATTTTCAAAGTCATCTGCTCCTCTGGCAGAGAAACACCAGCACTGCGGGTAATGGTATGCTTATCGTCTGCCGAAAATCCGATGGTCTCACCATCTTTCAGCGTCACATCACACGCCAGCACATAGGAGGCAAGGCTTGCCAAAAAGTCCCGCAGATCCTCCGGCTCGGCGTCGGTGTTCAGCACCTCCATCTCCTCCTTACCGAACACATCCATGCCGTAGGTGTAGCCGTTCAATCCGCCCTCGCTCCGGTACAGGCCGAACCAGACCCAGTTGAAGATGGGTAGTTCGTCCTCTTTCATCATATCGGCAAGGCCCTCATAGAAACGAGGCTCAAATACCACACCGCTGGTAAAAACGCCGGTAACATATTTCTGCTTACAGCACACTGCCATTGCCTTAGTAAACAGCTGCCCCGTTCCAGCAGTTTTTCCTCCTCGCCAAGTACTGCCACCATGATATGGGCCTTGTGCGCTTTAGCCGCTTCTACGGCTTCTGGCCACATATAGTTGTTTTCGGCGTTAATCTCTGCTTCGCTATCTGGAATGTGACCATGAAAGAGTGTCGCAACCAGCATCATGCCTCTAACTTGCATTACCACAGCATCACCGCTGTTCTCATCATCCTCGTTGTCCTCCTCCAGTCCATCGTCCGCAATACCCCATTCTTCCTGCAGTTCCCGGACAAACTGTTCCTTGTCCCACTCTGCTTTGGAGAGGAGCACAGACCCGGCAAAGGAGCCCTTACGGTCGGTTTCCTCCTCGTCAGCATCAACATCTTCGTTAAGATCCTCTACATCTTCATCCAGATCATATAGGGATTCATGCTCCAGTCCGCGGATAAATTCCTCAAAGCTGTCTGCCAGATGGGTAATTTTATAGTCATTTTCCTGATCCACATGGACTACCGCAGGCTCTCCCTGGGGGCCGCAAGCCCGGTAGTCCAGGAAAATCATATCGTGTCCGGCGCTTGGACAGTCGCAGATGGCCACGCCGATGGCAGGATACTCCCACTCATCGATCATAAACTGGCTGCCCAATTCCCCACACAGGGAATAGCTCTTTTCCCGTCCGATTCCGAAAATGCCTGTGATGGCCACATGATCATCTGCCCAACAGGTAGGCTCATCGCAGGGATAGCAGGTGTTCACCGGAATGCCGCCGTTGTGCTGCTTCATCAGCCAGATGTAGGCGGCGGGCAGCTTGTAGCCCAGTTCCTCCTCCACACTGGCGATCAGCTCATCGGAAGGCGGCTCACTGACATATTCTTTTCAGTGCATACCAATTATCATCCCAGAAGTTGGTGAGGTCGAAGCCCTCAAAAGGGGTATCACCAGGCACGAATTTTACCTTCTTTTTCCTGCTGTGCTGGTATTTCCGGATCTCCGCCTTACATTCCCGGATTACCGCTGTGGCATTTTCATCCTCTGGGTCCAGTTCTGCCCACCGCTGGGCATAGTGGATAGCTTTTTGCTCCTGGCCGTGGAGATACTGATAGCCGTAGGCCATCCGCATATTCCACTCCGCCTTGTCCTCTCCTTCTTCTCTGACGGACTCCAGCACCTCAATGGCGCGAAGCAGAGCCTTATCCCTTTGTAGTTGGGGGTTCCCTCATCGTGATCGCCGATAATGGCGTAGTTTTCCAGTGCACGGGCCAGGGCGTAGGCGGTGCGGTAGTTCCTCCAGTCCTCCGGGATGGCATTCAGTGCCTGGATACAGCGGGTGTACTCGTCCTCGTCGTTCCACTGCTCCAGCTGTGTAAAGAATGCCTCCTCGTTTTGCGGGGTGTAAGGGATATAGTCTATACCATTCAACGTTTCATCCAACTCGTCATCCTGATTCTCAGTTTCTGGCCCATCATCTTGTTGCTTTAGGGGTACAGAACCTGCTTCACGGCGGAAGGTGTGGAAGATGGCCCATGGGATGTCCGTGCCTTCAAAGAACTCTTTCGCCATGTTCAGCGCCTCTCGGATGTCCCAGGCGATGAAGTCCACATAGCCGCAGTAGAGGCCGGTGGCCCCGCCGGTGAGAGTGAGCACTTCCGAACCGTCACCGATGGTAAACAATTCCTCCAGCTTGTCCCGGAAGTCGAAGATCTTCTGACTGCCTTCCTCCTCCCGCAGGGTATCCAGGGGATAGCAGAAAGAAGCCCGCCACCGTGCCATCGGCATGGAGATCGTCCATAAAGTCATTGTCGGCATTCAGATAGCCGTTGATGAGCGGCACACAGTTGGTGGAACCGGCCATCACATCCAGCCGCCAGTCGGCTTCCGGGTCCTTGTTGGGTTCCATTTTGTAGCCAAGGTAGCTCTCCAGATAGGCTTCCGGGTCGGTGGAGAGTTCCAGCCCCCGCTCCTTCAGAGCGTCGGGAAGCTGAGACATAAGAATGGACGGCTCCGCCTTGGGTTCCTCCAGCACATCAAAGCTGTCTATGTATCTCATGTGGGGGATCTCGCCCAGCACCTGGTCGGTGAGGGTGGTGAGCATCCACCAGGCCCGACTTTCCTCCTCCCGGAGCATAGGCAGCAGCTTTTCACAGTAGGCGGAGATGGAAAAGCTGTTTTCGCCCTGCTTCTCCAGCCAGATCTGCACATCATCCCCGGAGATGTCCCATCCATCCTCGGTACGCAGACCGATGTTCTGGAGGAGGCTGACGGCCCACCAGGATATTCCAGTGCTCCAACACCTTCTTGGGAGCGTGTTTCTGGAAATAGACCAGTTCGAACAATTTGACTTTGTCGCCTCCGGGGTGAGGATCAGCTCATGCTTTCGCCGCCCACGCCCAGTTCAAAGGAGATTTCATCAAAAGACCAGATTCAGGGTTTCCTGCATTTGGGCCACGAGTTCGGCACCGCGGGTGTGATCCTTGTCCTCGTCCATCATCTGGCGCAATTCTGCTTCCATTTCGGCAAAGGTTTCCCACCAGTTCTCTGTCCGCTCTCCCGGAAGCACTCCGAGAACTGCGGCAGGGAAATGCCCTTCCCGCACCAGTCGATCAGCTCCATGGTGTCCTCGTCACCAGGGCGGACTTCCAATGCCTTTTCAAAATACCGCAGAGCGCGGCCCTCCCGATCCAGATAAAAGTAAGAGTAACCCATGCGGAAGTTCCAGTAATAGTCGTCCTCGAAGTATTCCTCATGGGGCTTTAGCAGAGCGAGGGCCTTTTGAGCATTTCTTTGCAAGTTGGCTTATGTGGGTCTGCCAGATTGTTATAGGCGCGGGCCAACTCGCTGTCCATCTCAGGGGTACGCTCCTCGGCGGGGATGGCCTCCAGCGCATCAATGATCTTCTGGTGTTTGCTCTCCTCATGCCACTTCTGGCACTGCTTCAAAATATCCATATCAGGCTCCTCCTCGTCCTCATCCGGTTTCCAGTCTTTGATCTGCTGAAACACACCATTCTCGTCCGCTCAAAGGCGCAGGGGGCGGGTGTATGCAGCAGCGGAATGATGTCGGGATCGTCGTTGCAGATCGTATTCAGCTTGTAGATCCCTGCGTTGTTGGGGGTCGTCCATGTACGCCTCGCTCTCGTCACCAGCGGTGAAGCGCCAGCCGCTGTCCCAGCCGCCGTCCGGCTCCTCCCGGTAGCAGTAGCCCACCTTGCAGCCCTCCACCGTGATGCGGTTGGTGGCGATGCAGCCATCGGCACCCCTCCAGTCGGGCAGCAGAGATTTCACATCTTCCGCCTTTACATGGTAGTTCCGGTTACGGCCGGAGGCTTCGTACAGCTCTTTCCGCAGCATCTCCACCTGATAAGCCATATCCGTGATCTCATCCTCGCCCATCATCTCACTGATGTCATAGGACAGAGGATCTTGGACAAAGTCCGCCAGGGCCTTGTTCATGGCGTCGTGCTCCTCTGGCGTAGCAGTGATGCGGATACGGCGGGCGGGGGTGTTGTTGCACTCGTCCAGATCCTGAAGGTTTACACTGCCACTGACGCTGCACTCCAGCAGGATGGCGGCCAGGTCGGTGACCACATCAATGGCGAAGTGGAAGTCCATCTCCACGCCATCTGGAGTGGGTGAACTCCAGATACTCCACGGTCTGGCGGAAGTCCCAGTTCTGCTTGTCCAGACCGATCTTGGCGAAAATCTCGCTGAGGGGGATCTCCTCCTTTTTCTGATCCTCTAAAAATGCCACAAGGTTCAGACTGTCATCGGAACCTCCGATAAAGTTGCCCCAGTATTTTTTGATATACATTTGTCGTGCCTCCTGTTCTGAATCCAGTCGATCAATGAGCTGATTCAAGTGTTCCAACCATGCAGGAGCGATCTCACCGCTGTCCTCGTTCTTCCAAAGATCCACAATCTCACGGATGCCGTCCTCGTCCGGCACCTCGTTTTTGATGTCGGTGAGCTGCCGCAGCAGGAAGGCAATGGCTTCTTTGGATGCTGTGAAACCAGTAATTTTATCCCATATAGCTTCTTCATGATCGTAGTCCAGCTTGCCGTTATCCTTCCATTGGAAATACAGCTCCGCCAGAGCCATCGCAGTATTGTCAAAGAGGAAGTCGATTTGTGAGAAGTCAGATCCCAGCATGACTTCCTCTTTCATCAGTTCGATCATCTCGCCCAGATCCATTACCGGATGCTCCGGTACATATTCATTTTTAAGGATGTCCAGTACATCCAGCCCTTCGTCACGCTCTAATGCTTTTATGCCCCATGCCCCATGTCGGCACCTCTCTTTCTTTATTTTGTATCAAGCTTCTATTGTCAATCATAGTTCTCCAGCCGAATGATAGGCCGATAAAAGTCATAATCTCCGTTTAGTTCATTGTCCTCCTGCACTTCCGGCTTACAGTGGGGCGAACAGGGCAGGAAACCGAGAAATGGGCCCAGCCCACCGCAGATATTGCACCCGCCGTCACCGCCGCAGGTGGTAAGCCTATCAGCCTGCACCACTTCCCGCATATAGGGATCGTAGGCGATGGACAGGCCGAAGAAGTTGGGTTCCTCCATGTCATAGGGCGGTTCTCATCCTCATCCATGTCCTCAAACCAGTGCAGATGCATGGAGTAGTCTAACCCATCTCCCCATGGGAACAGGGTCCGACATCCGCCGCCACACAGGTAGGCCCACTCGTCCGCCGTGGGCAGCGAAAGCCCCTGCTTTTCCAGCCTGGCAAGAAGCGCATCGTAGTCTGTGCGGTTATAGATCCAGGTCTGAAATCCATCTTCTGTCCGTTCTATGCGGGCCGACTGATGCAAGGTAAGACTGCTGCTGTCACTCCAAGGCAAAATCACGGAATTCCTTCAGCCAGTCAGGGTGGGCAGTCAGCCTGGGATCGTCCATTTTGACTGGCTCCCAGTTAATTTCCTCCAGCTCCCGGCCCACCAGCATGGGTCCAATGGCCGCCTGCCGAACAGGAGCCATACTCTCCAATGAGTTCTGTCGGGTCCTGCTCCATTTCCCATTCCTGGAACAGATACTCCAATTCCTCCCGGCTCTCCTGATTCAGTCCCACGGCAAACTGCTCCCAGCCCAGGGTGACGGTATCGCCGGGGACAAAGACGAACTCCCGGCCATCTTTCTTGAAGATGCCGGTGATACAGTTCTGACCCCAACGGTCAAAGGTATGTAGACCGAGAAAGGTCATATCATAATGAGCAGCCAGGCTTTCCATCAGCGCCTGCTTCTCGGTGGTATCCATTTGATTGAATTGGGGACGGGACAGTTTTTCGTTCATGGAAAGTCCTCCTTCGATTCGTTTTGCGTGTTCCAGCAGATAGCTCCGGCCATCCTGCTTGGCCCGCTCCAAGTATTGTGGAAGCAGGTCGGAATGGATGGCATCCAGCGAAATCAGAACAGCGATCCGCTGGTATTCCTGAAGTTCAGGAGAGTAACAGTTGCGCTCCCAAAACAGCGGAGCGAACTGTTCCACACAGTCAGGACGCAGAGCGGGCATCGCCAAAAGCGCCCGCCGGCTCACATATTCATTGGGGTCCTTTGCGAAATCCAGAATTATATCCCTGACTTTCTGACTACATGAGCATTCCGGCAGATAGGCGGCAAACTGCCACTTGGCCTCACTCTCATTGGAGGCTAAGGCCCTGCGGCAGAGGCACTCAAACCATTGTGGATGGGAAGTGGTCTCCTGTATAAATCCCTCCGCTTCGTTGGCTCTGGCAATTAAATAGACCATCTCATCCAGCAGAAAGCTGTCTGCCATTTCTGCATCCATTTGGGTCAGCACATGGCAAAAGGCATCAAAAATATCATTCCATGCAGGGTAATCGACCTCCCACTCACCGCCAATCTCCTCGGTGTTTTTTCCGGGATAAGTGATTTCCTGCCACTGATGAAATTTTCCTGCCTGCTCCAGCAGGCACTCCCTGATGTCCTTTGCCATACGCTTACCTCACGATTTTCCGAAATGGTCCAGATATAACTCCCGCACAGAATAGGGGCCTACAAGAGTCGTTTCCTGTCTGCCATCCCAGGAATACACATGAATTTTGCCTTCATCTCCAATGTATTGCTGATCTTCAAAGGATGCGGGGGAAGGGGAAAACTCTCTACCACGCTCCAGTCGATCTCGGATTTCAACCCATCAAACTCCTCGCGCTTGAGCCTTTTGAAGTTAAACACCAATGCTGCTCCAATCCCATCGAACAGCAAGTCTGCGTATTCTCTGGGGGTGATGCTCTCGCTTACATTGGCAGCGTCAATATTGACATCCAGAACCTTGTTTCCGCAGTTTGTCCAGATTTTATCAGGAGAGAACCAGGTGGCGCGTTCCTCAGCGTCTGCAAAGTCCTCACGGGGATACCATCCGTTTGCGCTGTCCGGCTTGACGCCTTCCCGAAGCGGCCCGTTGTACGGGGAAAGCGGATAATATCGGTGCCGCACCGGATCAAATCGGTGAAACGAAATTTTCAGCAGATACCTATGCTTTTCGCTGAGCATGAGCTTATGGGGCTTCACGATATGTTCTTCGATCAAACTCCAAATGTACTCATCCACACGGATGGATACACGGGGGCGGCCGAATAGTATGATTTTGTTGGTGTCTGTATCCACATTGAGCCAGACGCGATTGATCTCAACCATTGTCATTCCTCGCTTTTCAAAACGCTCCGCTATAAAATCGGCTTTCCCAGATGGCCTCAAATTCCGCTTTCTCTATGACGCAGGCGTGGAATTCCTCGCCCCAGACATGGGCGTTCAGTTCCTCCACAGTGGGATGGGCGTAATTTCAATAGCGTCAGGTATGTTGCGGGTGCGGCCATCCGCAAAGATGTCAATGGAGCGGAGGGCCAGCCGCTCATTTTCGGTATCAACTTCATAGAGGATTACCGACGGCTCTCCCTCCGGCGCATCCTCCCAAAAGAGTTTGATGTACTCGATCATTCCATTTCCCTCATTTGAACCAATGCCACCCTGTCTCGGTATGTAATCCTCCCCATGGCCCATGCGCCAGCCAATGGAGTATCGCTCGATCTCCCGGTGGGCCAGCCAAGGGGGAGGCATGATTTTCTTATCTTGTAGTGCCATATTGTTTTCCTCATTTCTCTTGCAGCTTCTTCAGCAGCTTCACGATCCGCTCCCGGTTCTTTGCGGTTTTCATAAAGGTGGGGAGATGGTCAGCCTGGGTCATTTTCGCTCTTCCCGGCGGCTTTTCCCGCAGGTCGGCGCTGAGATAGCCGATCAAATAGGCAAGGTGCTCCCGGTTGAGTGCCCATACAGGTTTTCCCTGAAATGAAGTCAAAAACCATAGTTCCAACCCGAAATAAGGTTCTCGTCCATCCCTGATTTCGCCAATATATGAAAACGCCTCCGCTGTTTTATGAACTTCTCCCGACATGGTTGTTCCACAATAGGGACAGGCCACATGGAGAACGGAAAAGTGCTGCCTTTCCTCATCTTCAATATCCACCCGGTAGTACCTGCCGCAGTTTTTGCACTGGTTATGGACATCGTAGCGGTAGATCGTCCGATCCTGCGTCACCCGGTGGCGCGCAGCTCAGGCAGCGGAAATAGGCGTTATCCTCATCCGCGGTCACCACGCCCGTGCCATGGCACTTGGGGCATTTCACCTGAATGCCGGAGGTCAGGGCGTTGTATGCACTATATGTAAAGTAGGGTTCATCAACAATTCGGCTCATAAACTCATATCCTCAAAAATCCCGGAAGTTCCTCAAACTTCTCAATCAGGGCTTCTTTTTGAAGCGTGCTGTCTGGCAGAGCATCCAGAATATCCCGCAGAGCCATGTAGATCTCGTCCCGCTCCACGGTTTCGATAAAGCCCATCTTGTTGAAAGTCTGGGTGTAGGCGGCCACGGCATCCAGCGCCTGGGCCTGGGCATCCTCGTCCGACTGGGCAGCCAGCTTCACCAGCTGGAACGGGTCCGGTATTGACTGGCTGCCTTTGCGGCGGCGGCAGGGATATGCTCCGCGCCGTCCCAGCCTCGGAAGGGATTGTCCAGGTTTGCGCCAGCCACTCTGGTTTCCGGGGCTTGGTGATCCGCAGGTCCATTCCCGGCTTGCCTTTCCAGAGCTGCTTTGTCGCTTTGCCGTATTCTTCCGACAGGCTGGTCATCCAGAACCAGCGAAGTTCCGGCATCTGCTCCGGGGGGGATGTCGTCCGCCCCAGCCGAACAGATCAGGAGAGGTTCGTCGTTCCTGAACTCTTGCACGGCGGAGAAGTTCCCAAGGTTTCCCGGCGCACCCCAGAGCCGCAGCTCCTTTAAGTGAGGATGGGCGTCAACAAGGGCGGTCAGATCAAAGTCCTCTCAGCTGGATGCCATGCAGCCCCCATAGGTTCGGCAGTTCCGTGTGTGCGGGCGGTATTCCCCGATAAATTGAGGGTCAGCGCTGCCATCTTCGGGGCATGGATGGTACAATCGTCCGGCCCCTTTGTTCTGAAATAGGAGCTGCTCTGTATCCTCACCCAGCCATAGTTCCTCCAGCCCGGTCATGTCCAGCATCAGCTTTCTGATGCTGGTGCCCCGCAGATCAAGTGTCCTCTGACCGTGGTTGAGCAGGGTGAGTTCACTGAAGGGATTCCCGCAAAAACTCCAGCAGATCCGGGTGCCACCGCTCACAGATGAGTTCGGAGAGGCAGGGCAGCGCCGCCAGTTCCAGCGCCGAGTCGAATGGCTCGTACTGGTCCATGATCCGATGGCTGCTGACCTTCACCGGGATACCGCCGATCTCCGTCACCCCGTCGCTCTCCGCCCGAAGGCCCGCCGCCGCTCCTCCGGGATGGCCTGCCACCGGATCTGGAGATACACATCATAGCCGTCACTCCAGCCTCCGTAGGAGCGGCAGGGCTGGTCGGTGAAGGGCGGAAGTGTGCCCACCAGTACTGGGGCGGGACCTCCATCGGCACCCGCAGCAGATGAAGGTCACGGACCAGTACATGAAATCTATGTAGAGCAGGCGGAGATGAGGCAGTTCCTCCGCAGTCAAAGGGGCGTCGCCTACCCAATCCAGAGAGAGGATCACCGCCCAGGGCTCCTTGCTCACCGAGTCCGGCGGCGCAATATAGGCCACCTGACAGGCAGTGTAGCGTTTCAGATATTGGTTGTAGACTGTATAGACCTCTCCGTCGCTGGCTTTCATGGGTTCACGCTCCTTTCATCCGTCTTTCTCTAAATAAAATCCCCATACGCAGTTGGAGAACTCTCCAGCAGCAAAGCGGTGGATCTGCCCATCGATTTCCACCTTCCAGACCTCAAAGGTATGGTTTTGGTGATAGGCAGGATCTTGGACTTTTACCCGCTTGCCAGTGGTTTGCCAGTGGTAGTCAAAGATATTTACGCCGAACAATTTGCATTGGCCGTCTGGGCCAAAGGTTTCATATTCCCAAGCCATGTGATGCCTCACAATCCTGTTCGCTGCCAGCCGTCCAGCCGCTCCTGCACCGCATCGATCTTCCAGCCTTCGCCCACACGCTTCATAAGAAAGCGGCGGTCAAAGTCGGTGGTTTTCTCTTTGGTGTAGATGTAGAGCTTGTTTTTGGTGATCTGCTCTGCGTCAAGGAATTCTTCCCGTTGTAGGTGACCTGGCGCTGTATGAAAGGCCCAGGGGCCGGAAGCCCATACGGGGCTTTTCACTCACATACTCCCAGATCGCCAGCAGGCGGGTACAGCCTCGGCATCTTCAAACCCGGCCTGCTCCATATACTGCTCCCATTCTGTCATTTCGGCAAAAAAAGCGGACAAGATTCTGCGACATTCCGCCGCCGCCTGTTCATCCAGCTGGACGGGCTTTTTGGCCTTTTCCCGTTGGAGCCGGGAGAAGTGTTCCATCTGCTTCTTGGTGAATTGCACATGGGATACCGGCTCAATGCGGTTGTTGCCAGCGATGGCCAGCAGGCCATTATAGGTAACGGCGGTATGGTCGATCTGGATATGGGAGAGCTTGGGGATGGAGGCCGCCTGGAGCAGACCGGCGTCGTCCAGCCCGGTCCGATTAAGGGTCAAAAGGTCCAGCTTGCAGCCGTGCAAGGCGGACAGGCCGCTGCCGTGAATGGCGGAATTGCCGCCCAACAGCAGATAGCGAAGTTTGGGCATGGGGTCAAAGATGGGGAAACAGGCGTCAGTGAGGGAGCCGTTCTCTACGCCGAAGTTAGCCATACTTTTGTGCCCGGCAAAGGGGGCAAGCAGTTCATCCGTCGCCGGATAATCTTTCACATGGAATCCCACCAGGCTGTAACCGGCCAGCCGCTCCATGAGTTCCATGGTCAGCTCCGGAATTTCAAATTTCTTTTCTCCGTCTAAGGTCAGGACACCGTTTTCCCAGTCCGCTGTCCGCGCCCGTTTTGGTAATTCCATAGTGTGCCTCCTTATTCCTGCTCCTTATAACTGGCTTCAATGTCAATGAACCGCACATACACGGCGCAGACTTCGCCCTTGGCGTCGTAGCCGAAGTAGACGGGATAGTAACCATCACCCCAGCCGGAGGCGAAGATGGGCAGGTTGCAGTCCGTGTCCGGCACTGTCCAGTTGAGCCAGTCGCCGTAGTCCCCCTGATATTTAGGGTGAGCTTTGGCATTTTCCTCCATCAAGTCGCAGAACAGGTCGTTGTAGGGGTCAATGTCCGGGGCCTCCTCCAGCCGCTTAGCCCAGTATGTCTTGAAGGCCGCCTGGGTCTGATGTCCGCAATACACCCCATCCCGGCGTCTACGCCGAAACCGAAGTAGTCGTCATCTCCCAGCGCCGCGTCCAACTCCTCGTTGCCCACCATGCCCAGCTCATAGCGGACAGGTTTCTCCTGAGAAACCTCCACCTTGACGCAGGCGTAGCGGTCGCCGTATTGTTCGCTGGGCACCACGCAGATTTTCACGGGATAAGTTCCGGCGGGGATCATTTGAAGGAACGGCAGAGTGTCCTCCAACTCCACCAGCGGATCACAGGCGAAGATCTGCCCGGTGGGGAAATGGACGGCACCGATGTCCAGTACATCCACCGCCATATTCCCAATCACTTTCTCTGTGAAATGGGCCTCCAAGTCATCTTTACAGGTCAGTTTATCCTTGATTGCTTCGTATTTGTTCAGCCATTCAGTTATAGGCATATCAGTTTCCTCCTGTTGATTCTGTTTCTTGATGTACACACTCTTTGAGCCGTCCCAGTAGCAGTTCACACACCGGCCATTCTGGAAATGATGGGAACAATTCGGGTAGCCATAGAGAACATGGGCACATTCCGGGCACAGCCCCATCATCTGTGAGGAGCCTTTGAAAAACAGGCTGCCGCACTCATCACTAAGGGCCAGTTCTTTTTCTGCCATAGGGATCACCAGTCCCGTTCCCGGATGGCCTCCTCGGTGTCAATAGGGATGCCAAACCACTCCAGAATGTAGGCCACGGTTGCCGCGATACATTCCCGTGCCACCGTTTCGATCTCGCTGTCGTGCTCGTCAAACTCCTCCTGGAGATCATTGATGCCGCAGACCGCCTCGTCCAGCGTTTCCTGCACCACTTCGGTATCGGTTTCGCCGCCTTCCAACAGGGCGATGACCTTCTGAAGCTCGTCCTTTACCTTGTCCACCAGAAAAGCAGGATAGTAATCGTCCTGATACATCTCGTCCAGCAGTTTATAATTGGGGTCAAATGTTTTCATATAAGTGCTCCTTTCTCATTCAAACATCAAACCGTATGATTCGGTCAAGCTACCATCGTCCTCATGGAAAACACACTGGTACAGAGGCTCACGCTGGGTTGCTTTGCGGAACCGCTCCAGAACCGGAGCCAGCGGCTCACCGGTAGGGATGCCGAGGGCATCAGACACCCACCGCAAGCTGTCCACATCCATATCTTCCAAATTGGTGTTACGCTGTCTCTGCCCATATTCCTCCAGTGTTTTGGAATCTACATACTGCTTTGTGTCACAGCAGTCGTGCCAGCAGATGCAGCTCACAAGCAGGGAAAAGAGGTCGTCCATGCTCTCGGCCAGACGGCCTGCCCCCCCCTTCGCTGCTGTAATATCCAATGGAGCCATCTTCCAACAGGTGGTATTCTCCGCCGGAGCCATCTCTGGCAAAGGCCATACCGGGCAGGGAAAAAGTGCATCGGCCTTCTGCGTCATCCCGTGGGGACAACTCATCCAGCAGGAAGAAGTCAAACAGCGAATCAAATTCATCCGCCAAATCAGGGTTTTCATGTAATATCTTCAAATAGTCCATAGCCGTTTTCCTCCGTTTACGGTTCTTGGGTCATTTTGCGAAGCTGTTCCAGCCACAGCGTTTCTTCAATCATCTCATCATTTTGGTAAAAATGGTCTTTGTCGCGGGCCAGATGATCGGCAAGCGGAGCCGCATCCATAGGAGTGCAGACTGTGAAACTGTCCCGATCCGCCCCCTTGATCTCCCGGTTGAGGTAATACACCCGCTTGGCATCGCGGGAATACCAGTGCCCAAGCAGTTCCCAAGAAGTCAGCTCTGCCTTTGGAAGCTGTTTGCCGTAGGCATAGATCCGCTTCTCATCTCTGGCAAAATAAGTGTCACCCAACGAGCGGAAAGAGGAAACTTCCGCGCCCTTGATGATCTTCACCTTGCCGTCTCCGTTGTGGAAGTAGACCTGTCGGCTGTCCTTTGCATATCCCTGGGGCGCACCCGAATCGTTCTGGCCATTGTCCTAATACCTGGAAGGCTGCCAGATCTACACCTGGTATTCTTCCGCTGGTGGTGTAGACGGCTGTTTTATCCATCGCGTAGGCATAGTTTAACACCCGAAACGATGCCGGGTCTGCTCCACGCAGGCGAATCCCACCGAGAAAGCAGGCCGTAGAGGATTTTCCCCAGTAATGCCAACAGCAGAAGTCTTTGGGCGCAATACCCTTCAACAAGCCGTTTTCATATAGACCGGAGAAATAGACCGCTCCATCCCGAAGGAAAAATTCGTTGTCCACCGGCTCTGTGCTGGTGATTGGTTGCAGCGTTTCTTCGTGCTCGGCTGTAATGCTCAGTTCAATCTCATCGTCGCTGTAAACTAAGTAGAGTTCATGAGGGTCCTTTCTATCGAAATGCAGTTCAATGTCACAATATTTGAGAATCAAAGGTTTCCCGTCGCTTCTCATGGTGGAAACGGCATCGGGATTCCCGAAGATCTCTATGACCTCATCCTGCGACATTCCGAATTTCAGCGGTAAAATGTCCCGCGGATTCTGTAATATTTGATTGCGCCAAATAGTAAAGTCCTGTTTCATAGTTTTCCGTCCAGTGCCTCCACAGTTTTCATGGCAGCGGAATCAAATTTGCACTGCCGCAGTTCCCGTTCGATCAGGGCAAACACATCTGGAAAGCACTCAATCTCATCCTGGTACTCATATTTCGCATACAGTTTCCCATACTCCGAGATCCAAACCTCTGCCGGGTAGTAGTAGCCGATGTGACCGATGGGCTGGCACTTCTGACCGGCTGCCTGTTCGATCTCCGCCAGCTCACAGCCGGACATATCCCGGAAATAGGCGTCCTCCAAATGGTTTTTGATCCCGTTGACCAGGTAAGGGAACAAAGCAAACTCAAAGTCAGCCGCCCATTTCAGCTTTTTCTGCGCCAAGTACCACTCGCAGCACAGGCCGAAATACTTGCGGTAAAATCGTTGGGTGGTCTTCATCATCGGGACGCCATGATCGGCGTAATACTTCTCCGCAATGGAAATATCCACACTGCGGCTTTCCTGCCATCCGGCGTACTCCATCAGCTGCTTGACCTTGCTGCCCAGATCGCCAGAGATAGGGATGCGTTCTTTAATCATTCAATCCACCTCCTGCCTGCTGCGAATCAAAGTTCATTTGGATACCCGATCTTGTCCAGCCCCACCTTGATTTCTTCCCATTCATTGCGCTTGGGGTTCAACGCAGCGACCAGTTCTTTTGTTACCGGCACCCCATCAGCAAGCTGGCGCACAGCCTCCAAAGGCAGGTCTGCTGGGTAAAACCACTTTCCATACTCCACATAGGTCTGTGGATTGCCATCAATCGTGGAGAGCAGATCCTTGGATGCATCCTCGCCGTCCATGGGATTGCAGTTCCAGGTGGTGCCATCTTCCGTCCAGACGCAGAAGGTGCTTTTCATCTTTTTGACCTCACGGCTGCTCATAAGCTTTTGCAAAGCAGGGGGCATTCCATCCGTCAGGTCTTCGATACGGGGAAGTTTTTCCTCCCAGTCGTAGAGTTCAGAATCCACGCCGTTAATCACGCAGCCTTCGGGCGCGAATAGGACAATCATACTCTGGTCGCTACCATCGGTGGCAAAGAATGCCTCCTTGCCTTTTCGCCATGCGGGGTTGTATGTATAGTGGCGGATGAAGCTCCATTCCTCCTCCACCATGATGATGTCCAAAGCCGCCAGCCCTTTGCAGAATTTTTTCAGGCGCTCCGCATTGGGAAGGCCAGATAAATCTTTTGTGGAAATCATGTGGTTATCCTCCTGTTTTTCATCACCACAGCCGGTCGATCTGGGTATATATCATATTCGGCTCTCTGTCCATAAAACTGGTCAATGCGTCAGTGGGTTCTGTAAGCGGCATCACATTCAAAATATCCAGTACATAATACCAGATCCCTGTGTCCCAGTCTCGGAACCGCCCATTGCAGACAGCCCGACCATAATCACCAGGAATCAAATCCAGTGCCAGCTCATTGAGAGGCTGTTTTTGCCCGGTCTTATCATAGGTATATCGCTCCGGCATCGCACCAATATGCCAATCATAGCGGTAACGCACCCGGATTCCGGGCTCCTGCTGAATCAGTTCAAAAGGGTGAAGCCGCATTGTGCCATTAGGCTTCCATTCCATCAGCCTGCGACAGTCCTTATCGATCTGAAATCCATCGGGCCTCTGTAGGATAGATACAAAGTGTGTAGGCAGGCCAAAGGAATAGTAAGAGAAAAAGTCTTTAGGCAGCAGCATCGCTCTGGGATACTGGTTTCGCTGTGCGGCGGCGTTTCCGCCCCGGCAGTCTTTATACCATTGCAGGCGGATCTGCTGGATCAGAAGTGTGGGCAGATATTTTTCTCTTTTTCGTTCCTCAGCTCTCATGGGTGATACAGAAAATCTCCTTGTTCAAATCAAAGTAGACCACCATCAGTTCGTCGGTGATCTCCGGGTTGAAGGACAGATCCATAATGAAAACTTGTTGATTCATCTCGTCATCCACCAGACTGCCAAACCGCTTGAGCCGCAAAAAGTCCACCATCTCGGTAAAGGACAGCTTGGATGGGTCTGTTCCCGGAAAGAGTTCCGCCGCAATATCTGAGCCTACATCGTCCCGGTGGAACTCCATAAAAAATGTCACAGCGCTATGGTAGCGGCTGTCCTCGTCCGCCAGCGCCGCTTTGATGGCGGCTTTGGCCTTCTCCGCCAATTTCTCCGCCTCATCCAGTATTTCTCCCACCGCATCCATGGCAGCAGGATCGCCGGTCAGTTCTTCCTCTACATCGAAGATAAAGGGCAGTCCCGTGTTTTTGGGAAAAGTAAAGATTTCCTCACCGGGTGTATATGTAAAATCAATGCGTTTACAATTCAGTTTCATCTCTGCGCCTCCTTACTCATGCCAGTTCCGCGTCCAGTATCTGAACTGGTTTTCCTTTCTCGTTCACATAGTAAAGGGCGATATAGTCGATGCCGTCCCGCTTGACCTGTTCCCACGGCATCCGTTCACCATTGAGCAGTTCCACGGTATCCGCTTCATCCGGTTCGAAGTCCTCTTTTTCGTCCTCATAGTCGATACTGTAACCCAGCTCCAGCACCAGTTTGGAGGCAGGGATCTCATACCGCTTGAGGGGACGGTGCTCCAGCTCAGATGGATCATGTTCATCGCAGAACATATTGTCGTAGCCATGCCGTCCACCGTCAAAGATGACGAACTCCTCGCCGTTTTCCGGGTCACGGGCTGCCACCAGTCCGGGAGCCGCAGAGCCATCTACAATATAGGATTGGGGCTCTCCTTTCACCGTGAGCAGATCTCCGTAATACCAAACCTCCAGCAGTTCATTGCCGGTGGTGGAACAGAGTGTCACGGTAGGCAAACGCTTCTCCGCCCACTCTTTCACATGGCCGATGAGCCAGGTGGGATATTTCTCAGTCATCATAGTCTTTCTCCTCCTACTTCAATTTCAGCACAAATTCCCAGATACTTACCACAATCAGGAGGACGCCCAGCAGGAAGAAAACCACACGCCGGTATCCTCTGCTATGGCGATAGGCATCCCGCGTACCAGTGGGGTCGCAGAGCCAGTTCCAGTTGCGGATCGCTCCAATTAAAATCACGGCTCCAATGAACACCGAGGCAATATACCAATGATCTTGTAAAAAAGTCATTATCTTCTCATGATCCATTTCGCTCTCCCCTTATAAAAATACCTCAAAACATGCTTCATTTCTTTCAATATAACAAAAGCCTCGTTCCATACCGTCATTATAAATAATAACAGTTTGGTACAAGGCATAAAAGACCGCAAGAGGAAATCCCCATCCAAGATTAGATATGGCTTCTTCTACAGACACTATTAGCTTTTTATATCTATTATAAATAATTGGGGGCTGTTTCCATGACTGATCCATGGGCAAAACCTCTCTTATATGTGTATTTTTATCTTTTTATTCTATCATAAACGATTTTTATTGTAAAACTTTTTCTTACTTTTTCACTTTCCTTATCCACTTTTCCTTCCTAAAAACAGAGAGCAGCTCATGTTATACTGCTCCCTGTAAAAGATTATTGTATTTGATTCGGTTAAGCACTTGGAATAAAAGTTCCATTACCATCCCATGTGCCTGGGCGTTTGGTAAATTCTGGATGGGAAGGACAATTTAAGAACATATTGGTAAAATTGGATGTATTTAAAATATCCCAGTCATTCAACACTGATGTATCTGTAAGCTGACTAATTCTGATGGTGTATAAATAAAGTTGACACCCTATTCTCAAGGATTTTGATATATAATCATAATCAATACGAGAACAGGAGAAAAACCTATGGCACAGAATCAAAAATCTTATGACAATGAATTTAAAGCACAGGAGGTAAAGCTTGCCCAGGAAATCGGCGGTCATAAAGCTGCTCAGGAATTAGGGATTCCAAAGGGTACTATGTACACTTGGATAAAAGCCTTCAAAGAGGGGCGTCTCAGTGCAAATGAAGCAGTTCATACGCCCAAGAATGCTTTATCCCTCAACGATGAGCTTATTGAACTCAGAAAGCGTGTAAAAGAGCAGGATAAGGAAATTCGTCGCTTAAAAGAAGAAAACGAATTCCTTGAGGAAGCAAGTGCTTTTTTCGCAGCCAGCCGTCGGAAGTCAGCAAAAAACAGAGATTAATGTTTATTGCAATCAAAACGGATGACGGCCGGATTAAGGGTAAAATTTCTTTTTATTGCAAAGTGCTTCATGTTTCAAGGCAGGCATTCAACAAATTCCTAAAAGCAAAAGATACCCCTTGGAAATATCAGGCACTGGCAGATGCAATGCTTGATATTTGCAGCGAAGATGAATGCAATGACACTTATGGAAGAATCCGTATGTATCAGGCCTTACAGCTCAAACAGCCTGAGGGAGTACATATTCCCGGTGAGAGAACTGTTTATCGTGTCATGGCAGAAATTGGTCTTAATCATAAACCAAAACGTAAGCCGAATGCTATTACCAAAGCTGATAGAGAAGCCAGTAAATCCGACGATTTAATCAAGCGTGACTTCGCTGCTGAAAAGCCTCTTGAAAAGTGCATGACCGATATGACTGAAATAAAGGCTTCTGACGGGAAGCTCTATGTTTCAGCTATCTTTGACTGCTATGATTTAGCAGTATTGTGACTTGCTATGGATACAAATATGAGAGCTACCCTATGCGAACAAACCTTAGAGAATGCTTGCAAAGCTTACCCGATGCTCCGTGGAGCTATTCTTCACAGTGACAGGGGAACCCAGTATACCAGTGAGCTATATCGTAAAGCTATCAACAGATATGGCATTGTTCAAAGCATGAACAGTGCCGGTGGCAGATGCCATGATAATGCCAGATGCGAAAGCATGTGGGCACGCTTCAAAGAGGAATTACTTTATGGTCGTTACGATCCTACCTCAATGACCGTAGAGCAGTTAAAGACGCTCATCTGGAGATACTTCATCAGCTACTGGAATAATCGGAGGATCTGCTCTGCTAATGGTGGACTACCTCCAATGGTTAAGCGACAACAATACTATGCTTCGCTACAGGAGGCAGCATAAGGTCGAACATTCTTGAGAAAAAAGTGTAAACCAATATTGACAATATCATACTATATTTATCAACAGCAAAAACAATATCCCAAACTTTATGAATATCATCGTTGATAATCGCACTTATACTTGAAATTGCCATCTATATTTCTCCTTTGAATCTTAACCATTTCATATCTCCTCATAAAGAGAACTATTTATTCCCGATATTAGAACCAACTTGTTTTTTCGTCCCTAAATTCAGGTTGGGTGCTATGCTCATAAGGATTATAGTTATTCAAATTGCAGCCGAACTCTTTCAATGATTTTATTTTATTATCCGCTGTCCATTCCACCAACGAAATACCATCAAATTCCTCTATACGCCCATTGTTCATTTCATTTTTAAAATACCATTCCACAATCGTCTGGTTTTCTTTGTGGAAAAATTGTTTTATTTCCCAAACAACAACTTTACCACGAGTATTCCATTCCTGAAACCAGTGTTTTACGAGTTGACGATTAGCATATTGGGGTCCCCAGCTTTCAATATAAATTACATCTTCTGCAAAAATATTGTCAATACCTAAATCCTGTTTTGTAAGCCACATTTCAAACCATAAATGAATAATTTTTTCCCTTTCATTCACAATTCATTACCTCGCTAATTTCAAAGCAATCCTACATATCTTGCATAATCAGAATAGTTCCTAATATATATCCGCAGTCCCATTCCTTGAAAATTTCATTATCATAATGGAAACAGGGGTGTTTAAATACAATACCTGAACCAATTCCATTATCATAAGTTTTCAGATAATCTTCATCAGCAGAAGATAAGACCTTAACCGTATCTGGAAATGTTTTCCAAAATACTTCCTCATCTGTATATAAATCTTTTTGGTACTGAGGTAACGCTAAAATCTCGCCTTTCATAAGAAAATCAACGGATAACCGCTTAATTTTCAAAGAGGGCATTTCCCCATCTTCTGGTATATCATATACTGCCTCATCAATTTCAATTTTTAACAAATCAACACCAAGTGAATCAAAAAAATATTTTTGTTCTTTAGTAAGGCTGTCAATAAAATCTTGATTCAAAGCTTTATCTTTTGAATAATCATTTGACTCATAAAATAACTTCGTCGATTCTATATCAACATCTAATTGCCATGGCATAAATTCAAAAAGCATATTCGTCACTCCTAAATAACAATTCCAATTTATGAACCTAAAAAAGAGTATTTTTACTTGCTATTTCTATCACTCTTTTTGAGTAATACTCTGATAAAATGTCGCCAGTTGATTTAGTTTTTTATTTGATTTCTTATAGTCCATTCCTAACTCTCTATACATAACTGCCACAACCATAATGAATGACTTTATTGCTAAGTCTAATGCATACTCTTGTCCTTCATCCAAAGGACTGAGATCAATTGTTGCTAAGCAGTTACCAAGCCTGTTTGTATTTCCAAAATTACTGGCATGTAAAGAACAGCAGGCTCTCTTATATGCGAAGTATAAATTTATAACCATCGTTTTGTAATTTCCATCTGTATGTTCGATGACATATTCGCACATATCTGTAAAGTAATGACCTGACCACCAATAATCTTTTAATTTGCTTACAGAAAATTGTTTCCGCAATTTCGCAAGCTCGTTCTCGTAGTCCTGCATTTTTCTTTTTGTCCTGCGTACCTGCACATTGTTTTTAAATTTTTATATCTTTGCACATTATAATCAGCATAATATTTCTCTACCATTCTGTCTCTATCAACACCTTCACACTGTGCTTCAAATACAGAGATAATAATGAACTGTTCAAACAAATTACGGGCCAGGCCAAGGGCTCCATCCGGAAAACCATTTTTACATAATAAAATCAATTCACGGAGAGTCAAAAGACTTTTTCCCGTGCAGTTTAAAACAAGATTCATATACGATTCTTCCTGCTTATAATGGCCATGATTTATCTTATCCGATATCTCGTCTTCTATTAAATCTAAACACTCTTCTAATTCATCTATGCGGAATTTTAATATAATATCCTCTTGTGTCATCTGATCTCCTCATGATTTCATTCAATTCTATTAGCGTCAGACTCTAAATCAAAGTTTCTGTAATGCCACATACGCTTCCTGCAATGCTTCATGGAATTTTGATTCTTTTATTTCCGAAGTCAGACCAGGCTCATCAATATAAAATAAACAGGCTTCTGGTACTGTATCCATAAAGCACTTGTGAAACAGCGGATTTTCATAAGTATTTGCGTATTCCGTATAAAGGGTTCTGCTTGATCGTAATATTCTTCTTTCGTGATTCTTCCGTCCAGATAGTCCTTCATTTGATCTAACAAAACCGCTCTAAACTCCATGTCGCTCATGCTCATTTATCCACTCCCATTTTATATGTTAAAAATTACGGATTCCTGACAGGATTATATCACAACTATAATCCCATGTTCAACTGATCCGACAAATCGAACACCTTAAAATCCCATACTACTATTCCCATTACTCCATCAGCTTTTTATAGATTTCTTCCACATCATAGTCTGGAGCAAACGATTTTGCCACATCCATGATTCTCTGCACCTTTCCCACATCATCTTCCTCCAGCTCATTTGCAATCGTGACTGCATCCTTGCCTTTTAATGCCTTTTTACACACCTTCCCGATCAGCCAGGTCAGCGATGCATACGCCAATCGTTCTTCCCTGACCTGTGCCCTGAAATCTTCCTCCGCCCATCTTAACTTTTCTTCCAAAGTAGCCATATTGTCTCTCTTTTACTCTTCTTCTGATTTTTTCATCGAACGATGAGCGTAAATCTGAGGTGGTAGCAATGCAGGCTGACATAAACAGGTTCTGAGTATATTTCAGAATACTGAGTATAGAAAAGAAATGTCCGGAATAAAATAAAATTATATACGCAGGTGCCTTTTAGGTGGCTCGGAGAAGATCCGGGCTTTTTTATATTCGTTTTCAGGAGGTAATTTCACATGTTCAGGAACACAAAAGGAAACAGGCGTTTTCTGGATTTTTGGCTTTTTCTATTAAAAAAGAAATAAGCGACCGTTTGAAAATACTTTTCCATTTTTCGTACCTGCTGCGGCTGATATGTTTTGCTGCAGAAAGAAAATGACAAATCAGGGTTTACCGACTGTCCGTGGTCTTTTCCAATTTATTATGACATATGTGTTTTTGCTCTTTGTTTCCGTTATAATGGGAATTAACAAATCCCCCAAACGAACCTCAAACCTCATCAATGGCATGACCGATATCATTTCTCATATATTTATTCCCAAATTCCACCCACTCGGTTGCCTTGTAAGCATTGGCACGGGCCTCTTTGAGATTGCCTCCTGTGGCTGTGACGCCCAGCACCCGGCCGCCGTTTGTGACAATCTGGCCCTGATCGTTTAATTTTGTGCCTGCATGGAATACAAAATATCCGTCTGCATCCTTAAAACGCTCCAGGCCGGAAATAGGATAGCCCTTTTCATAGTGCTCCGGATATCCGTCCGATGCCAGGACTACGCATACGGCTGCATTGTCCTCAAATTCCAGTTCCACCTGATCCAGAGTGCCGTCAATGCAGGCTTCAAAAAGATCTGCCAGATCGTTTTTCATCCTTGGGAGCACCACCTGGGTCTCCGGATCACCGAAGCGGGCGTTGTACTCCAGCACCTTGGGGCCATCTTCAGTGAGCATCAGACCAAAGAAAATGATCCCCTTAAATTCTCTGCCCTCCGCTCTCATGGCATCCACCGTAGGCTGATAGATCTTTTCCCTGCAGAATGCATCTACCTCGGAGGTATAGAAGGGACTTGGGGAAAATGTGCCCATTCCGCCTGTATTTAATCCCTGATCCCCATCCTTTGCCCGCTTGTGATCCTGAGCAGAAGTCATGATTTTTGATGGTCTTTCCATCCACAAAGGATAAGACGGAAACCTCCCGTCCGGTCATAAATTCCTCGATTACGATCTCGTCTCCGGCAGAGCCAAACTGCTTATCCAGCATCAGGGTGCGTACCCCTTCCTTTGCTTCTTCCAGATTACTACAGATTAAAACGCCTTTTCCCAGAGCCAGGCAGTCTGCCTTTAATACGATGGGCATTCTGGCAGTTTCCAGTATTTGATGGCCTCCTCCGGGTCTGTGAAGGTTTAGTAAGCCGCTGTGGGTATATTGTATTTTCATCAGATCCTTTGAAAATGCCTTGGAACCCTCCAGAATCGCTGCATTTGCTCTGGGGCCGAAGGCACGCAGTCCTGCCGCCTCAAAGGCATCTACGGCTCCTGCTGCCAGAGGATCATCCGGAGCTACTACGGTTAAGTCAATCCCATGCTCCTTTGCAAAGGCCACCTGCCGGTCAAATTCCATCACGCCGATATTGACGCATTCTGCAATCTCTGCGATTCCCGCATTTCCGGGCACAGTAAATTTTTCTACTCTGGGGCTTTTAAAGCTTCCATGCAATGGCATGCTCTCTTCCGCCGCCTCCTATGATCAGAATCTTCATATCAACTCTTCCTCTCCTATACTTCCCCATGGGCGATCATCTGGATTGCTTTTGGAAGAATAATCCATTCTGCCTGCTCCATGACCCGTCTCTGCAGGATTTCAGGAGTATCTCCCTTTTCCACCTCTACTGCCTTCTGCAGAATGATCGGCCCCGTATCCATACCGCCGTCCACATAATGTACCGTTGCACCTGTGACCTTTACGCTCTTCTCGCGCTCATGAACCTTTCAGTCCATAATAGCCTACACCGCAGAAGGATGGGATCAGGGACGGATGGATATTGATGATCCTTCCCTCATATTTTTTCACCATAGCCTCAGAATTTTTACCAAAGCCCGCCAGCACGATAAGATCCAGCTTATATTTATCTACTTTTTTCAAGAAAGGCCCTGTTAAAGGCTTCCCTGCTCTCAAACTCCTTCGGAGATATACATACAGCCTCAATGCCGTGCGTTCTGGCCCGCTCTAAGGCATAAGCGCCGGGATTGTTGCTGATCACTACACTGATTTCCGTGTCTGTGATCTTCCCGCTGTCAACGGCGTCCAGAATTGCCTGCAGATTAGTGCCTCCGCCGGATACCATTATCCCTGTTCTTAACATAAGGCCACTCCCTTTTCGCCCTCTACAATGGAGCCGATCACATAAGGAGTATCTCCGGCCGCCCGGATGGCCTCCATAGCCTTCTCTGCATCTGCCGGGTCAACTGCCACGATCATACCGATTCCCATATTGAATGTGTTGTACATCATCTCTTCCGCAATATTTCCCTTTTCCTGTAAAAGCTTAAAGATTGCCGGAACCTCATAGCTGTCCTTTTTAATCACTGCACGGACGCCGTCCTTTAACATACGGGGCACATTTTAATAAAACCGCCTCCGGTAATGTGGCTGCAGGCCTTTACGGCCACTCCGGCCTTTTAATACTCTTTAATGCTTTTACATAGATACGGGTAGGCGCCAAAAGGGCTTCTCCAAGAGTCTTTCCCAGGCAGTCATAATAGGTATTTAATCCTTCTGCGGTCATCTCCTGCTCAAATACCTTGCGCACCAGTGAAGAAGCCATTGGAATGTACGCCGGTGGATGCCATACCGATGAGCACGTCTCCTGCCTTTAAGCTCTCTCCTGTGATCATTTCCTTCCGGTCGCAGACACCGACTGCAAAGCCTGCCAGATCGTAATCATCCTCAGGCATCAGTCCCGGATGCTCTGCCGTCTCGCCTCAATCAAGGCAGCCTCAGACTGTAAGCACCCTTCCAGCTACTCCTTTACGATGTCGGCAATCTTTTCAGGATAATTCTTTCCGCAGGCAATGTAATCCAGGAAAAATAAAGGCTCGCCTCCGGCGCAGGCAATATCGTTTACGCACATGGCCACCGCATCAATACCGATGGTGTTATGCTTATCCATGATGATCGCCAGCTTCACCTTGGTACCGCATCCGTCTGTACCGGATAAAAGCACTGGATCCTCCATGTCCTTAATCTTTGACAGGGAAAACGCCCCTGAAAATCCGCCCAGACCGCCTAATACCTCCGGCCGCATGGTTTTCTTTACGTGCTCTTTCATCAGCTCTACGGACTTGTAACCCGCCTCTATATCTACTCCGGCTTTCTTATAATCCATCATCATCTCATCCTCTCCTTTACATCTGTGCAAGGTATTCTTTATAACCCAGTTTTTCCAGCTTTTCCGCCTTTTTTACCACATCATTTTTAAGGCCCTCGGAATACAATTTAAGCTTTTCAAGAAGCCCTGAATCAGAAGCAGCAAGGATCTTTGCCGCAAGGATGCCTGCATTGGCACCTCCGTTGATGGCTACAGTGGCAACGGGAATGCCGCTTGGCATCTGTACGATGGAATAAAGGGAATCTACGCCGCCCAGGTCTGAGGTCTTCATAGGAATACCGATCACGGGAAGGGGGAATACAGCTGCACACATACCCGGCAGATGGGCTGCCTTTCCAGCTCCTGCGATAATTACCTTAAAGCCCTTTTCCTCTGCGCTCTTCGCCCACTCAAAAAAGATATCCGGCTCGCGGTGCGCGGAGATGATCGTCATCTCATAATCAATTCCCAGCTGATCCAGGATCTCCGCTGCCTTTGCCATAACCGGCATATCTGAGTCGCTGCCCATTACAATTCCTACTTTTGCCATGTTTCAATCTCCTTTTCTAATAATAAATATTAGCTTTTCTAATAAGTATCTTTTTATATCTTAATGTTACTTATAATTATAATACTAAGAAACTCTGGCAACGTCAATACTATTCTTTTAAAAAAGAAGCTTAAAAAAGGGCGCATTACAGCGCCCGGTTTAATTCCTCTGTTCCAGGCAGCACAAACTGGCCGGCCTGAATCAGCAGAATTTCACTTCCGTCTGCCTTTACAGCCGTGATATCCCCAGTTCATTATAAGGAACGGTTATATCTGTATGACAGCTGAAATAGGCTCTGGACATATCTTCTTTTCTTAAAAGGGAAATCTCATTGTCCCTGGCAATCACTTCTTTTCCGTCAGGATTGTACATGGGTGAATCCTCGGCAAAGCTGTAGCAGGTATCTCCCACTGCAAAGTGAGGCCCTGTCTTTTCTGCGATCAGGATAGGAAGCTTGCTGCCGATGTTGTATTTTGCCATGGCATAAGCTGCGGTGTTGGTTCAATAGCGAACTCGCCTAAGGGAAGCCAACTGTGACCGTTTAAGATTACCTGCTTTACCAGTTCTTTTCCTGAATCGAAATTTCCGCAGGAAAACTCCGTCACCCTTCCATCCTCAAACTCCAGACGAAGATCCTTAAAGAGATACTCTCACATAGACCTCCTTCACATGAAGCAGGCCCTTTGTTCCCTCTAATACCGGAGAAGTAAAGACTTCCCCAGAGGAATATTTACATCGGAAACACAGTTTTCAAAGTTTGTTTCCCTGGAAGGGTCATTTAAAGTGTGCAGATGAACAGTCAGATCGGTTTCATTACCCTCCCGTCCTGTGATCCGCACATACTCCGCCTGATCCAATGCATCAATAAGCGTCTGCTGGATTTTCTGGTAGGTATCGTAATCCAAAGTATTGATCCGGATAGTTTCCTTAAAATCTCCTCAAAATCAGGCCCGATCTCCGGTCTTGGAAATGCGATGATGGTAAAACTGGTCTCATCTCCGGGCATATACTGGTTCACGATCTGCCTGGATGCAGTGGCATAGGAAAGAGTCAGCTCCTGCTGGTGATCATTTAAAGAAAACGCAGTCTTCTTATTTACCGGCTCAAATTCCTCTTCCCCAAAGGTTTCCACCACAGCCGGACCGGCACACATAGCTGCCAGGTCTTTATATTCCTCATAAGCGGTTTTTAAAATAGACAGCTTGCGCTCCTTAAAAGCATTTCCCATATACAGGGCGCTGTCATAGCGGTGGTCATAATCATACTGGCGGTTGGCAGACGTACCGTAATATCCCCTTTTGCCGTTTGAACGGCGGTTTAAGGACTCCACTGCGGCACGATAGCAGACCGGTTCCAGCCCCAGGCTGCGAAACTGCTCCACTGCACGGCGGATCATGCACTCAAATCCCAGCTGGTATTCCACTACCACTGTCTTTTTCTTTGAAAGATCCCTGCCCATTACCTCAAAGCCGCGGCGGTAGCCTTCTGTATAGGTATGGGCCATTTTTCAATGGTTTCCTCCGGCAGCGAAGCCATAAACGCTGCCAGCCTACGCTCTGAATCAGAAACATACTCTCCGTACTGATACAGATAGCGCAGATCTGTCAGGTCTGAATCCATAATGATATCTGCTGCAAAGCTTAAAGCAGGATCCAGCCCTTCTCTGATCCGCCATGGCAGATGCAGATCTACATAATCGCTCACATACCAGTACAGCGCATCCCGTACCGCCTGCTCCCTGGGGTCTCATTTTCCTCCTCCCATGCCTGGGTAAAAGGTTATAAACCTCTAAAAGATCTCGCACAAAATCGCAATATATTCCAGGCGCATTTCAAAGGCATACACAATGCAGCCCCTGAGTTCTGTATAAAGAAAGGATAAAAGAGGGCCAAATTCCTTCCCCAGACAGTCTGCCGCATAATCAGGATTGGCAAAGCTCTCCCCATAATTTTCAGGGAGAATATCCTCATAAAGGGCGGTGATTCCAGTCTGAAAGCTCCTCTAAGGAAAGCTTCTCCCAGCTCTCCGGCAGTTCTTTCTCCCAATTCCCTGGCAGTTAAAAGCTCACGGATCATGCCTAAGAATCCGGCGGTCCGTTTAAAATAAAGGCCGTATGGCAGACGAGCGTCCTCCTCCTTAATCGAACGGATACGATCCAGAGAAAGCTCCAGGCGTTCCCTTACGGCTTCATTTTCTTCCCGTAATAATATTCTGTAATCCATAGAAAACTCCTACTCTACCGTCCTGTAAATCCTATGATAAGAATCACAGCCCAGATAATAATAAGAATGCCCTCCAGGGCGATTCCGATCTTAGCCAGGATATAGTTGCAGTTATCCTCCGTAAATGAAGGATACCATACCACAGGCCTGCCGCAGCAGCCACAATGCTGGAAAACCCGTAGGCTCCTGTATTTAATCCTCCCTGTCCGGCTCCCTTTAAGGAAAGATAAATGCTGAAAGTTCCCAGCCCTAGTGCCAGGATTCCCAGTCCCAGACAGAAGAAGCTCTGTCTTGCAAAGGGATTTCTCACATAGGATATTTTATTTCCCACCTGTCTCAACGCTTCCACCTCCTGTAATGGATGAGAACC
>SCPP01000811.1_pt1 | contig 38003 bp, 67 predicted proteins | sample 6106811 | NCBI WGS metagenome assembly SCPP01 (sample SAMN10720449, study PRJNA508395) | human gut metagenome | isolation source: Participant 2 stool, 15 month | host: Homo sapiens | collected 2018
CGCTGTCGTCCAAAAATAAGTATAGGGCGAATTTTGATTAACGCACGTGCATTGTAATACGCTGTTTTTGACCGCCCGAAAGTTGTTACCGTTCCTTGTGAAACGAATGTATCAAAACCTTTTCAAGTCTGTCGATAAATTCGGTTGCCTGCGCCGTATCAGCCGCATGACGCATTTCTTCCAACGTTGCGTCTGCCTTGCATATGAAGATTGTCCGCTATTGTACCTGAGAAAAGTGCCGCTCTCTGCTGTACAACCGCAACTGTCTTTCTAAGCGTGTCCTCATCGTATTTCTTTATATCCACGCCGTCAATAAGCACTTCACCCTTTGTCGCGTCATCATAAAACGCGGTATAAGGCTTATAAGGTACTCTTACTGAACCTGTACCGATAATACCGATTGTTTCACCCTTTTAATCGTCAAATTAATATTATCGACAGACGGTACTTTACTCTGTATATGTCAATGATACGTTTTTAAATTCAACCGCATTTTCACCGTTTTGAGTAGTATTCTTTCGCCGTATTCAATAAGCGGCTCTGTTTCAAGAACTTCCCCACACGCAAAAGCCGACGCATATGCCTTTGTGTACAAAACAACAAGGTTTGCAACGACTATCATAGCGTTTAGAATTTGCGTAATGTAGTTGATAAACGCGATAACTTCACCCTGCGAAAGATGACCTGTGTTTACACGAATACCGCCGAAATAAATAACCGCAATAGCCGCAAGATTCATTATAATAGTAGTAAGCGGATTGGTAAGTGCGGCAATTTTACCGACCTAGCTGTATTTGCGTAATCTGTATTTCTGTCGTTAAATCTCTTTTCACGTTTTACGCCTGCAAACGCACGAATTACACGCACACCGGAAAGATTTTCACGAAGTACCAAAGTAAGCGAAAGCTTTTCTGAACAGATTTATAAAGCGGTACTGCCTTGAACATTACAAGGAAAAGTACGAGTATAAACAGCGGTATGACAATCATAAATATAATCGACAACTTTAAGTCAATCATAATCGCCATAACAAGTCCGCCGACGCAGAAACGGCGCACGGATTACAAGACGTATAAGCATTGCAACCGCTGATTGAAGCTGAGTAACGTCACCGTAATTCTGTTTATAGTGACGGCGTACCAAATTTATCAAGCTGTGCGAATGACAGTGTACCGATTTTTTGAACATCGCATTACGCACATCTGTACCGAATCTCCTGTGACGCGATAGACGCACTGTACCTGACATATAAACGCAAATATTACACCGAATGTCGCAATGACAAGCATTAATATACCCATTTTAATAATATAACTTCTGTTACCCATAACCCGTTATCAATCAGCAAAGCCATAAGAGTCGGAATTAGCAACTCTAACATCGCTTCGGACAAATTTAAAAACGGTCCGACTGTAAGCTGAAGCCTGTACGGTTTCAGAAACGGAAATAGTTTTTCAATACAAAACACCTCTTTTGTGAAAAATCAATATCCTTTTATTTTATCACTTTTCTAAAAATATTCAATGAAAAATGTGCATTAATATTAATATTTTCACTCGCCTACATCTTCGTAATATGTAACGGACGTATCTTTATATATCGGTATGACGACAGCGGTCTGCAATCCGCATCATACGAATGTGCCGCAACAAGAATTGACTGCGGTGTTCTGTTTCTGCGTCAACCACAACCGGAGAATGGTCAAATCTTTCTTTGTCGGTAAATTCGCAGCTGAATAATGTCGCCGTTTTGAATTTGTGATAAATCGGTTAATATCGCTCGGTCCTGCACCGCGGTTGGTGGTTAAAATCTGTATAATTCGTCAACTCCTGTCCATGCCGGCGCTCTGTTGTTTACAGAAATGTAGTACCAACCGTATGTCGGCGTGTAGTTCATAACGCCGCTGCCGGTATATATGCACTGTGACGCAAAGTTTGTACAATCACCGCCCAAATCAGAAAAATCATAGTATTTCGGATTTCTTCCGTATGCCCACTTTTCGCATATGCAACCGATTCTGCTCTGTTATATTCCATAAATATCATTCCTTTCTTTTATATTAATATAATATGGAATATAGGCGGTTTTGTTAATGGTGATAAATGCCACCACCTCGTCACTTCGTGCCACATCCTCAAGGAGAGGCTTTTTAGCTCCCCTTGAAGGGAGCTGTCAACGCAGTTGACTGAGGGGCGGCAAAACGATAATATTACGTAGGGCGACCATTGGTCGCCCGAATAAATAAAATTTCGTTCGTAAGGGACGCTGTCCCGTACACACATATTTTATAAAATCCTGACAAAAATATTTTTCAGTATTGAAAAATGCCTTTATATTGGTATATAACAAAATTAAATAATATAGGGAGGAATCGCTAATGAAAATATTGGTAACAGGCGGTGCAGGATACATAGGCAGCCACACTTGTGTCGAACTTTAAATGCAGGTTATGAAATTGTCGTACTTGACAATCTTTACAACGCAAGTGAAAAATGCCTTGACGCAGTAAAAAACTTACAGGAAAGGATTTTCCGTTCTACAAAGTAGACTTGCTTTGACAAAGAGGCAACAGAAAAGGTATTTGCAGAAAATAAAATCGACGCAGTTATTCACTTTGCCGGTCTAAAGGCAGTCGGCGAATCTACAAGAATACCGCTTACATATTATGATAACAACATCACAGGTACACTTCACCTTATGCAGGTATATGGAAAATACGACTGCAACAACATCGTATTCTCATCATCAGCTACTGTTTACGGCGATCCTGAAAGAGTTCCTTGTTGAAACTGACAACGAAGGCGACAAAATACAACAAATCCTTACGGAACAACAAACTATTTATCGAAAGAATTATGACAGACGCTCAAAAGCTAATCCAAAGCTATCTGTAACACTTCGTTACTTCAACCCAATCGGTGCTCACGAAAGCGGTATTATGGGTGAAGACCCTAAGGGTATTCCGAACAACTTACTTCCGTACATTGCATAAGTTGCAGTAGGTAAACTTGAAAAGTTCACGTATTCGGTAACGATTACCCTACTCCTGACGGTACAGGCGTTCGTGACTATATCCACGTTGTTGACCTTGCAATCGGTCACGTTAAGGCTATTGAACATTGTTCAGACAAGGAAGGCGTACATCTACAACCTTGGTACAGGTAACGGTTACAGCGTTCTTGACATTGTTAAGGCATTCTCAAAGGCTTGCGGTAAGGAAATTCCTTATCAAATCGACCCTAAGAAGACCGGGCGATATTGCCGAATGTTATGCAGATCCTGCAAAGGCAAAGGCTGAACTTGGCTGGGAGGCTAAGAGAGGTATTGACGAAATGTGCTGACAGCTGGCGATGGCAGTCAACTCACCCTGACGGTTTCGGTGAATATTGATTTTAAGAGTTGTTTTAGATTTATTCCAAAACAACTCTTTTATTTTCAGACAAAGAAAGGACAAATAATGGAGCTTACAAAAGAAATATGGACGCAATCAGATTATGACGAATTTGCGGAATACTTAAAACATTGGCTGACGAAAATACAAAAAATTCAGTGACTCGCTTGTTCCCGGCGGAACGCAATCTATCGGTATTCGTGTACCCATCTTGCGTCAAACGGCTAAAGCTATTTCAAAAGGTCACTACGCGTCATTCCTTAATTGCAAAACAACGCATACCGTGAAGAAATTATGATTAAAGGCTTGGTTATGTCGCTCATAAAATGCGATTATCACGAAATGCTCGGCTATATAAAGCAATACGTTGCTCAAATTACAAGTTGGGAAACTTGCGACATTGTTTCATTTAAGGGATTGAAGAAATATTTAGATGAATTTTAAATGACGTTGAATATTTTATCTACAACGAAAACCCTGATTGTGCGTTTCGGTTTTAATTGCCTTATGGAATTTTATTTGACCGATGAATATATCGACAAAGTTCTGTCATACGTCAACTCGGTAAATTCAGATTTCTACTATGTTCAAATGATGCAAGGCTGGCTCGTTGCAACAGCCGCCGCAAAGTGCAGAGATAAAACAATGAAATTTCTTGAAAGCAACGATTTAAACGCAATCACTCAAAATATGGCGGTACGAAAAATTCGTGAATCGTTAAGAATATCAAAAGAAGATAAAGAACTTGTTTTACAGTTCAAAAAATAACAGTTTGCCATACTGTTATTTTTTTATCTTCTCTGTTAGCTTTTTTCGGTTGTCTTCCCAACCGAGATATGTCGCCTCAAGACGGTATATATCGGCATACCCTGTTCAGAGAAGCGTTGTTCATATTCAATCATAACGTTGCCTTCAAACTTTGAATTATGCAAATCAAGGCTGATATTTTCAAGCTTGAAATTTTCCTCCGCAAATGAGTTAAGCGAAAAATCAAACAAAGCCTTATTATCGGTTTTAAACCAAATATAATCGCCCTGTTTAAGCACGGCTTTATATCTGTCAAGGAAACGCTTATGAGTAAGTCTGCGTTTTGCCTGTTTGTTTTTCTTCCAAGGGTCAGGAAAATTAAGATAAATACGTCTTATCTCGCCAAATTCAAATATATCTTCAATTTTTCCGCATCCATATCCATAAACAAAACGTTTGTAAGTTCAGCTGCCACAGTTTTTCCATAGCCATAACTATAACGTCCTCAACCTTTTCAATCGCAATAAAATTCACATCAGGGTACATTTTCGCCATACCGACAATAAAATTACCCTTACCGCAAACCGATTTCAATATGAATAGGATTATCGTTACCGAAACGTTCCGCCCATTTCCCTTTATATTTTTCAGGCTCTTTTATCCAAATATCACTGCAACGTTCCATTCTTGCGTCACAATTTTTCTTTTTCTCATTCTCATATTATTTTTACCTCAAACACAAATTTCATTTATTATACTATAACAATAATTTTTTACAATATATTTCAAATATTTTAAAATCATTAAAATCGGACGCATACGCGTCCGATTTTAATATTGTTTTATGATTTATTTAATTAAATCCCAAAGCATTGAAAGCATTGTAGCAGCCTGTGCTCTTGTTGCATTAGCCTTTGGTTGAATGAACCGTCATCCATACCGTTGATAATACCCAAACCAACTGCATTGTTTACATCTTCAACAGCCCATGCTGCGATGTCTGATGCGTCTGTAAATTTCTTATCGGCAGCCTTAGCCTCAACATTTTATATGCGGCAGCCTTAGCAACCATTGATGCCATTTCTTCTTGAAATTTCCTTATCGAAATCTTCAACAGTGAACGGAATATCTTCTGCAATTAGGTTAGCGTTTTGAGCGGCTTTACGAATGGCATTGCCCAGTGTTCGCTTGCCAATGATGAATCTGTATCAATCTTTAGAGCGTTTACGATAAGTGTTGCAAACTGACCCTTTGTTACAGTTCCGTCAGGAGCGAAGTGTATCGTCCATACCGTTGATAACGCCTGCTTTATACATCTTATCGATGTATGTCTTACCCCAGTGACCTACAACGTCAACGAACGGTGAATCTGTTGATGGTGTTGAACCTGCAACAGGTAGAGCAGATTCGTCAAATGCCTTTGCCTTGTATGAATTTGAAACAAGTTTAACATTTGCGTCCGGTTGAGTTGTGTACCGTGAATTAGCAATATGGTCGTTCATATACCAGCTGATATGTGGCGGTTGGTTGTAACAGTTTGTATCTGTTGCTGATGAGTTTCTGTAAATATCATCATGCAAGTGTATAGAAGTTATAATTTGTTGCATATGGTGTTTCATATAGTCTTAGAGAATATTGATATACAGTCTTATCTAATTCAACTTCAACATCCTTATCAAAGTTACCCTTGATTGTTGTCTTTTCTTTCTTTGTGTCTTGACCTGTGATTGCGTAAGAAACAATTTCTTCTCTCCAGTCACCTAACAAGTCAGCTTGTAGGTTCGGATTACCCTTTGTTGAGTTGATTGAGTGTGAACCCTTACCCTCGAAAATCTTATCGAATGTCTTTGTATTGTCATTCCACTTTGTTACAGTAATTTCTTTACCTGCACCGTTGTGGTCTTGAAGTTCATCCTGTAAGTCGCCCGTCCAATAAATTCTGCCGTTCATAGCAGCCTTTAGATCAGGAAGTTCGTTACCGTTGCTGTCCCAGTAACCTGATGAACCTGCACCCACATAGCGTACCAAGAATCGCCGTAACCGATATTGGTAATCATAGCACGACCTGTATCTTTGATACCGTTGTGAATTTGATAGAATTCGCCTGTCTTAGCGTTTTGAAGTGAAATACCCATTGATGACGATCATTAGGAGCGCCTTGAGCAGCAGCTGCAGCCGAATTTTAAATATTGTATTAGATGTGATGTATGGAGAAAGTTGTGGACCTTTCAAATCAAACACTTCACTGTCTGCACTGTAATCCTCATAAGCTTTTAACCATTCAAGACCTTCTTTAGTTGGGTCGAAGTCACCAAGGTGCATAGCATCACCGTGTTCTTGATATGTACACCATAGAATTGAACCGTCGTTATCCCATGTCAAAGCGCCGTAAAGAATTTCGTCCTTACCGTCGCCGTCAACGTCACCTGCTTCAATTTGGTGGTTACCTTGACCGATATAGCCGTTATTCTTTGATTCGGCTGTATCAAATGACCATTCCATCTTTAGCTTGCCGTTCTTAAAGCTGTATGCAGCGGCACCTGTACGTCCGTTAGGAGTTGAGATACCCTTACCGAAGTAATAACCTCTTGCAAATACAGCAGACGGTGACTGACCGTCAATATAAGCTATTGTACTGTTATATCTTTCCGAACGGTTACCGAAGTCATCACCGAATGTTAGTGATGCAGCATTTGAGCCTACAGTATTGTTCGGGAAATAATCTATTGTGTCAAGAGCCTTACCTGTTTCACCGTCGAAACACGTTACATAAAGCGGGCCTTGCAAGTTTTACCGTCGTTTAGAGCAGCCCAGCTGTTTTCGTATGTTTCACCCTTTGATGCGTCACCGATTACGTTACCTTGACCGTCAACAGTACCGTCAGCAGTTCTTACCATAACTTCTGCTCTGCCGTCACCGTCAAAATCGGCTACGTTAAGATGAGTATCGTGTTGTCCTGCACGGATATTGTAACCCATGTCAATTCTCCAAAGCTGAGTACCGTCAAGTTTGTAAGCATCCATATAAACCTTACCGGTTCTGCCGCCTGTAGCGGCGTCCTTAGCGTCTGAAGGGCTCCATAGCATTACGATTTCATATTGTCCGTCACCGTCAAGGTCACCGTATGATGAGTCACCCGGTGTATATGAACCGTAGTATATGCCGTTTCTGTCCATTTGTAAAACGTCACTTTCAGGAGCTTTAGCCAAAGGAATATCAAGGTATCCGTTCTCCCATACGCCTACGCTGTCTGACATTTGGCCGTTTGCAACTACTGTATACTTATCGTTTACAGTACCTGATGCGTCAACAAAGTTTGTAACCGCACCTTCGTTAATCTTTTCTTGGTTTCTGTAAAGAGTAAATGTAGTGTCAGCAGGCTCTGTTGCCAATCTTCTCCATGAAATAAGTACACCGTCGTTAGTTTTGTTGCAACGACACCTCTATCAAGGTTTTCCATGTTTCTTGTGATTGCACTGCCGGCAAATGCACTTGCACTTGTCATAGGAGCAACTACTCCCACTGCCGCAACCTGAGCAAGAACCAAAGAAAATGCACCTAACTTTCTTAGTTTTTCTTTGAATTTTTAAGCATTTAGTTATCCTCCCTCTTTTATATATACTTTACCTATCTATTAAAGCATAATAATCATTATCTATATAATATCATATTTCACAAACTTTTAAAGTGTTTTCATAAATTCAATGTGTAATTTACAGTGTTTTTGTTCAAAATGCGATTGAGGATTTTTGTTTATATAAGTGTAAAATGCAAAAGAAATGCCGTTTTCAACGTATTTTTCGGACACATTACCCAGTTCCCACATTTCATTTTCATCAAGGTTATCGATAAAGACATCGGCATTGCCGTCGGAAAACACCTTTGTTATATACGCGCTGTCGCAATACGGCAAAAGCTGTTTGTAAACCTCACCGCCGCCTATGACGAAAGTATCGTCACCGCCGTACTTTTCGACAATCGTTTTATGCCGTGAACAATCTCCGTACCGTCGCACTTGAAATTTTTGTCGGTTGTAAGTACAACATTTTTCGATTTTAAGCGGTTTTGCGTTAGGGAAGCTCTCCAACGTCTTTCTGCCCATAACAACCGTCTTACCCATTGTTTTCTCTTTAAAAATTCCATATCCTCGGATATGCGGAACAGCAAATTCATACCTTTGCCAATGCCCCACTTTTCATCAACCGCCGCAATTATTTTCATTCTGTTTCATCAGGAAATATCAATTCCTGTGCATACGGAAGTGTTCTCCCAATCGATGAATGACTTTGACCATTCTGTCAATTTGTGAAATCTTCTCTGACCTTTTGAACACATCGCCAAAAGATTTTCGTATGTCATTGTAACGGTTCTTGTCTGCTGCCATGCTGACGGCAACCATCTGATAAGCTCTTTCCAATATGCCTTATCCTTTGTTTCAAGATACTTTACACGCATACTTTCCAAAATTCTATATGCTTGTCTATCACATCACCAAGTTTTGTGCCGTCATAATCAAGATCTGAATTGTAATCGTCAATTTCAAAACACTCGGCAGTAATAGGTGTTGACGCAAGTTTGTGCATTGTCGATGTACTGTTCGCGGTTGTACCGACCTTATACGTATCAAATTCTTTCCACCAATAAAGCGGACCTGTTATATCAACCGACACAAAATCTGACGCATAAATTTTCTGTGTTCACTGCCTGATTTTATAAGTCTTTGCGCCAAATCTAAATCGTTTTCACCGATTACGACTTTTCCGTTCTCCTCAACCGTATCATTTTACGCCATGATTCAAGAGGGTTTCTCATACCTTTAAGCGCACGTTTAAAGCCGTAAACCTCTGTATTTTCAAATTTCATTTAGTTACCTCTTTTCATTTCGATATACTCGTCAAATGTACACATTCTGTCCACGATTGTGCCGTCCTCACGAATATCAATGAATTCTGTTTGCAACGGTATTCACAAATTCGTGGTCGTGTGACGCAAATATAACGTTTCCCTTGAACGCTTTCAAGCCGTTGTTTACCGCAGTGATTGACTCAAGGTCAAGGTGGTTTGTAGGCTGGTCAAGTATAAGTATGTTTGATCCGTACAACATCATTCTTGAAAGCATACATCTGACTTTCTCGCCACCGGAAAGCACGTTTACCTGTTTGAATACATCATCACCCGAGAACAACATTCTTCCCAAAAATCCTCTTATATACGATTCGTTTTGAGTTTCAAAGCCTGCCGCACTGTATTGTCTTAGCCAATCCACAAGATTTAGTTCACAGCCGTCAAAATGCTTAGAGTTATCTTTAGGAAAATAACTTCTTGACGTACTTACGCCCCTTAACAGTACCCTCGTCCGGCTCATCTTCACCGGCAAGTATTTGCATAAGCGCAGTGATTGCAATTTCGTTTTCACCTATTATGGCAATCTTATCGTCATGATTTAGTGTGAATGATATATTATTAAGTTTTTCACCGTTTACAGTCTTTGAAAGTCCGTCAACGGTAAGCAAATCGCGTCCCGCTTCTCTGTCCATATCAAAGCCCACAAACGGATAACGTCTTGATGACGCAGGCAATTCTTCAACTGTAAGTTTATCAAGCATTTTCTTACGGCTTGTAGCCTGTTTTGATTTCGACTTGTTCGCAGAGAATCGCTGAATAAAAGTCTGCAATTCTTTAATTTTTCTTCAGCTTTTTATTTTGTTGCTTGATAAGTCTTTCCATCATCTGACTTGACTCGTACCAGAAGTCATAGTTACCGACATACATCTTAACCTTTGAATAGTCAATATCAACGATATGCGTACACACAACATTAAGGAAATATCTGTCATGCGATACAACTATGACTGTACCCTCGTAATCAATCAAGAAATCTTCAAGCCATTCAATAGCCTGCAAATCAAAGGTGGTTTGTAGGCTCGTCAAAGGATAATGTCAGGGTCACCGAACAATGCCTGTGCCAAAGGACTTTAACCTTTTCGTTACCGCCAAGGTCAGCCATCTGCGAATACATAATACTTTCGTCAAGTCCAAGACCCTGCATTAACTTTGATGCATTGGAATCAGCCTCCCAACCGTCCATTTCCGCAAATTCCGCCTCCAGTTCAGCCGCTTTTATACCGTCCTCGTCCGAGAAATCTTCTTTTCATACAACGCGTCTTTTCTTTCATAATATCATAAAGACGCTTGTTACCCATAATAATCGTATCAAGTACAGTGTACTCGTCATATGCAAAGTGGTCCTGTTTCAAAACCGACATACGACAATTTGGGTCGATAGACACTTCACCGGTTGTCGAATCAAGTTCACCGAAAGAATTTTAAGAAAAGTCGATTTTCCGCACCGTTTGCACCGATTACGCCGTAGCAGTTGCCCGGTGTGAATTTTAAATTAACGTCCGAAAACAGATTTTGTCCGCTGAAATTCAGACTTACGTTTGTTACTGTAATCATTAAATATTTCTCCTAATTTTATTGTTGATTTTATTTTTCAATTATACTATAATAATGTTATTAATGCAAGTATATTATAGGAGGAAATCAGAATGTTAAATATAGGTTGTCACTTGTCAGCCGCAAAGGCTATATGAATATGGGTAAAGAGGCAAAGAGCATTGACGCAAATACTTTTCAATTTTTCACGCGTAATCCACGCGGAGGTAAAGCGAAAGCTATTGACGAACAGGACGTAAAAGTTTTCTCGAATTTATGAAGAAAATAATTTTTCACAAATTCTCGCTCACGCACCGTATACGCTTAATGCGTGTTCCAATAAAGAAGAAACTCGCGAATTTGCCTTAAATACAATGGCTGACGATTTAAGACGTATGGAGTATACACCAAACCAGCTGTACAACTTCCACCCCGGCAGTCACGTCGGACAAGGCGTCGAAATCGGAATTGATTTTATTGTAAAACAGCTTAATACTGTACTTACACCCGATATGACAACAACTGTTTTGCTTGAAACAATGGCGGGTAAAGGTACTGAAATAGGTCGCAGTTTTGAAGAATTGAAAGAAATTCTTGACGGTGTTAAACTTGATAATAAAATGGGCGTGTGTATGGATACTTGCCATATTTACGACGGCGGATATGATATTGTCAATGACCTTGACGGTGTTCTTGATGAGTTCGACAGAATTATCGGTCTTGACAGATTAAAAGCAATTCATATGAACGACAGCAAAATCCTTTTGCAAGCCATAAAGACAGACACGAAAAATCGGTGAAGGCAGTATCGGTTTTGATACTATGGTTAAGATTATCAACCACCCTAAATTACAGGGTATTCCGATTTTGCTTGAAACTCCGAATGAACTTGACGGTTATAAAAAGAAATTCAAATGCTTAGAAAATCATATACTATGTAAAAGCACACATAATTCAAGAAAAGACGAGGAAACAATCATTCCTCGTCTTTTCTTTTTCATCATCTTCAAACCCTGTTCTGAGTCTACGACTCATTCCACCTCTGCCATTATGTCTTCTTTCCACTTGTTCTATCAATTCTGTATCTATATTTTCAATGCAAAATCTATACATTGATTTATAAATTCATTTCGGCTTATATCAATTTCCATAGCCCAATCGTTAATTTCCTGTAACATTCTGGTATCCAATCTAAGCGAAATAACTTCTTTTCGGGTTTTATTGGTTCAAATTTTCTCAATGTAATTCCTCCTCTTGACATAATTATATATTCTATGCTAAAATAATCCTATATTCTTATATTGAATACATATAAGAATACTATTTAACCATATATTTTAATACCATAAAAATAATACTATATGTAGTAGGAGGAAATTACAATGGAAAATCAAACAGAAAACACAAATGTAACATCTGAAAATCAGCAACAATTTGAACCGCTCCACAAATCATTTTGCAGAGAGTGCGGCACTATGATTAGTGAAAAGGCTGATATATGTCCAAACTGCGGTGCAACACAACACAGAGCCAAAGTAATAGACGATACACCGTCAGCAGGATTGAAAGTATTGTCGTTCTTTATCCCACTTGTCGGGCTGATTTTATTTGTTGTTCAAAGCAAAGACACTCCTATATCAGCTAAAGAATACGGCAAATGGGCTTTAATCGGTTTTGTACTGGTATAGTTTAAGTATAGTGTGGTACTTTGTAGTATTGGCATCTGTTTCAAGTATGTTCAAAGCATTTAGTTTTTAATCAAAGAGGTGTTTATATTATGAAAAAATATTAACAGTGGCATTGTCAGTAGCTTTATTGTTGTCAACAACCGCATGCGGAACAAATTCCGAACTTGAGGCACTAAAGCAAGCAAACGAACAATTAAAATCACAGTTATCAGACACAGAGGAAAAACCGACTGAAAAGCCAACTGAAAACCAACCGAAAACCGACTGAAAATCAGAGGAACAAAACTTCAGATACTCAGCCAAACTCCGACAATGCTTACGAATTTACCGCCGGCAACTACGATTGCCCTGCCGATATTCCGGCAGGTAAATATGACGTTGTAGCTATAAGCGGCAGCGGCAATTTCACAATAAAAGAGAAGATGGACATACCCAAACATGTGAAAGGCTTGGAGTTGATGCCGATGATGAATTCTATATTAAAGAATATAAAAACGCTAAATTACTTGACGGAAAAGCACTCGAAATCAGTGGAACTCTTAGAGTTCAATTAAATCCTAAAGATTAATATGTTTTAAATTTATTTTGAATGGAGATTTTAAATATGAAAAATTACTGACAATCATATTGTCTGCAGCCTTGATATTGTCCACAACCGCATGCGGATTCAATTCTGAGCTTGAGGCATTAAAAAGAAAACGAAAACTCAAAGCACAGTTAGAAAGTTCCGAAAAAGGACACTCCAAAACCTACGCAAAATTCAACACCAAGCCCAACAGAAAATCAATCTGCTGACAATAATTCTACATATGAACTTACCGCCGGCGATTATGAAATTCCGGGCGATATTCCGGCTGGCAAATATGACATTATAGCTATAAGCGGAGATGGCGAATTTATACTGGACGGAAACGACAATTTATAGATGAACGTATGAGTTCAAATGCCGAAGAAAATTCAAATGCTATCAAAGAACGTAAGAACGCATCATTAAAAGACGGCAATTCTATAACCATAAATTATAACCTTAAAGTTCAATTAGTTCCAAAAATTAGTATTATACAGAATGGAGATTTTGCATATGAAAAAATATTAACAATCACTTTATCTTTATTGTTGTTGCTCTCAACAACTGCGTGTTCGTTAAATCTTGGATTTAACTCTTCAAAATATGAACTTACCGCCGGTCATTATGACGTGCCGGATGATGTGCCTATCGGAAAATATGATATTGTAGTAACCGATGGACGAGGTGTGTTTACTACTTTCGACGCTGATGGTTCATATGATATAATGGAAGGAATGGATATTGAGGGCATTGAAGGTCGTATTAAAGAATATCACAATGCTAAATTAGAAAGTGGTTCTTCAATCGAAATTAGTAGCACTCTTAAAAGTAAAACTAGTTCCTAAAGATTAATAAACACAAAAATCCCATTTTGATGAGAGTGTGAGAAAAGTCTGTAAAAGAATCCTTCTATGATAGAATATAAATAAATCATAGGAGGAATTTTTATGGCAAGACGTAGACGAGAAAGAATGAGTGAAGGAAAGAAGAATATCATTGCCGGATTGATTCAGGAATATGACATCAAAACAGCAGAAGATATTCAAGAGGCATTAAAGGATCTATTAGGCGGTACTATTCAGGAAATGATGGAAGCTGAACTGGATGAGCATTTAGGTTATGATGAATATGAACGCAGTGACAATCCGGATTATCGAAATGGAGTAAAACAAAAAACTTCGTAGTTCTTATGGGGAAATCCCTATTGATGTTCCACAAGACCGTGACGGTGATTTTGAACCGCAGATAGTCCCTAAGCGAAAGAAGGACATATCAGAAATAGAACAAAAATCATTGCTATGTCGGCAAAAGGTATGACAACAAGACAAATTTCTGATATTGTGGAAGATATATATGGTTTTGAGGTAAGTGAAAGTATGGTAACTGCCGTTACAAATAAAATATTACCACAAATAGAGGAATGGCAACAACGCCCTTTATCAGCTGTGTATCCGATAGTTTTCATTGATGCAATCCACTTTTCTGTCCGTGAGGAGCATATAGTAAAGAAGATAGCTGCATACATAATTCTCGGTGTAAATGATGAGGGTAAGAAGGAAGTTTTAAGCATAACTATAGGTGAAAATGAGAGTGCGAAATATTGGCTTGGAGTTTTAAATGAACTCAAAATCGTGGTGTACGGGGTATATTGATATTATGTGCAGATGGCTTATCAGGGATAAAGGAATCAATAGCAGCAGCCTATCCAAATACAGAGTATCAACGTTGTATTGTCCATCAAGTGCGCAATACGTTGAAATATGTAGCGGAAAAAGACAAAAAGCATTTGCAAATGATTTAAAGAGCATATATCATGCACCGAACGAAGAAAGCGGATACGAACGTATGCAGAGTGTCACAAAAATGGCAAGAAAAGTATCCTAATGCGATGAGAAGATGGGAAGAAAATTGGGATGTTTTATCACCGATGTTCAAATTTTCAGCAGAAGTCAGAAAAGTCATGTATACAACAAATGCAATAGAAAGCCTTAATAGTGTACTACGTCGATTGAATAGCCAAAGGAGCGTATTCCCGAGCGATACAGCCCTTCTAAAGGCACTGTATTTGGCAACATTTGAAGCAACAAAGAAGTGGACAATGCCACTTAGAAATTGGGGCAGAGTTTACGGAGAATTGTCAATCATGTATGACGGACGACTTGTTTAGCATATATTTTACAGATATACAGATATATAGTGTAAAAAATACGGTCTTTACAAGACCGCTCTTGACGCGGGAGGAAATCCGTGCTATATTACAAAAAGGCAGATAAGCTGAATTTTGCTTATCTGCCCAAATAAAACTAAGTATTTTATCATAGAAAAATTAATTTTACAGAAATAATCTCACACTCTCTTTTAACGTAAATTAATCTAAAATATACACTACACAACTTCTTCTGCCGAAGTCGTTGGCATTAGAATTGTAGCATAAATCAATCTTGTTACCCTTAATTGCACCGCCGGTATCTTCAGCACTTGCAACGCCGTACGACCATGAACCGTCGGCTGATGTTACATACACTTTTGAACCCAACGGAACAACGCTCGGGTCAACTGCAACTATACCGTATCCAAGCGGATTACCCATTGCAGAAACCGTATAACCGCCGTTTTCTGACGGTGAAGTCGAATAAGCTGTAGCAGTCATTGTGATTTCTTCTTATATTTATATCCGTTTACAGTACCGCCGTTATCGCTTACTGTCGACTTTGTCGCAAAGGTGTCCTTAACGGTTGTATTCTTAGGTGCAGGTGTAGGTTCCATTGTACCTTTTGCAATAACTTTGTTACGCATTTCAGTTGTAACTTGTTCGTCTATCACCTCTCTTGTCGCCTCTTGACCGTCTTGGTATGTAACCTTGTAAGTGATTGTTTTCACACCGTCTTGTCCTTCGTCAACGACTTTTTCCTGTCCCTTGATCAAAGTCGCGTCATCAACATATTCAACACCTTTAGGAATTACTTCCGTTTCAGTTTCGTCTGTATGGCTTACCGATACAAGCTCGATTGTGTCACTGTTGCAACAGTTTCGCCGTTGGCTGAAATTTGGTCATATTCGCCCGGAATATATCCTGCCTCAACAAGTGCGTCCTTAACGTCCGCCTTTGTTACTGTTACAACTTCTTCCGATTCACCGACTTTAATTGTAACACGCTTACCACGCTTGATAACAATATTTTCATTATCCTCAACAGGCTTTTCTGTTGAAACATTAATCTTATCGGTATCCGAAACATTCACGCCGTGTTCTTCAAGAGCACCCTCAACGCTTTCGCTTCTTGTCTTTACAGTTTTTGTTTCATTTGTTCCCGCAAATTCGTTTATTTCCGTAATTGTGATTTCCTTCGCCGATGCGCTGTATACACTACCGAATATTACCGTCATCATTGCCACAAGCGTAATAATTGCAATCGTACATCTTCTGTGTTTTGCTTTCAATTTTGCTTTTTCTTTTCTTCGCGTTTTCACGCAAATTCATTATCATTTCTTGTTTTGTCATCTCTTGTGTAGTCATAAAAGTTAAACCCTTTCATTACTTGTTCCATAGTATACTACAAAATTGTTACATTGTCAAGCTTTTATTACATTTTTATTACAAAATAATTTCAAATATTGCAATATGAATAAATATATTACTCGACTTTTCCCACATATTACTATTTATATGCACGATATTTATATTATTACATTTATTTTTGATTAATGTTACAAAAATAAAGCAGGTATATACTTTTCATAGTCGGAAATAATGGAAATAAAACAAATTGAAATGATTGGAGATTAGTAATGAAGGAATTGACAAAGAAAGTAGTTATTTTAAATAATTTTTCATCACCGTATGTGAGCCAAGCAATAATAATTCTCAAAGACTATAATCCAAAACTTGAAAGCAGAGCAATAGCAGACGCGGAAACAATAGTCAGTCGCTACATCGAACGAATACAAAAACGGACAACCCACAAAGGCTGTCCGCTCGAAATCTAAAATATTAAAATATTGATTTGCTTAATTTTGATTGCGTCAATATGCTTTGCAATCAAATATCTTTCTTAAATTATTTGAAATTGCTGTCCATATAGTCAATATATTCAGTATATTTTGAGCTGTTGAAGTCATTGAAGAATATGAAATCATAATATACCGCAATTCCGTTTTTCAACACGCATTTTCTGTGGTAAACAGTATCATCTGTTGTCACAGTGACTGCATACCAATCGTCACCGGCACGAGAATATGAAACTTCGCCGCCCGTTTGACGTGCATAGTCACGCATAAGGTCAGACGGAGCACCGCTCTTTCCCTCTTGCGAAACAGTCATAGTTGCACCGCCAAGCGCATCAGTCAAGTTAAGTTTTGATTTCCTGTTGTCGGATTTGAATTAAAAGTAGACGGATAAACGCATGTTACACCGCTTATTGTCATTTTGAATAACCGTTTTTGCTTGCTGAATTTGACGGCGATGATGTTGATGATACGTTGTTTGCTGTATCTGTTGGCATATTCGTTGCACTTGCAGGCGAATTTGTTGAAGTAGGAGCAGTGCCTAATCCGTTATCGTTCGGAGCCATCATATTATAGCCGATAATCACACTTACTATTGCGATAAGCAGTGCTACGATTATGAAAATCATAACACTTCCCTTACTTTTTCTACGTTTTTATTACGGACTTGTTTTGCCTCTTTTTCCTGTAAACGACGTTTACGATTAAGACGTTCAGCCTTCAGTTCCTCGATTTCTTTGCGTTTTGTAGTTTGGCTGTTCTGGTTGTTTTTCTTACTGATTGACCACATCTGTCACAAAACGTGTTCCCTCTTTCAGTTGTCTGCCACAATTTTTGCAGTACATAAAACCCTCCGAAATTACTTTTTGCTATCTAAACTATTATACTATATATTGTATATAAATGCAAGTAATTTTCGTAATTTTGTTACATATAGATTACACATTAAACGCAAAATACGAAATATTTTTGAAATATTTGTTATTTAAGCGCAAAATTCCATATTTTTTATTATAAGAAATTATCATATCATTTACATTTATCGACAAATTCTTCCCTCTATGATATAATAACATTCTGAAATGGTTGCAAACCATGCTGACACCACCTTAAAGGGGTGTGCATATGAAGTGAAGCTATTGTTTATTTAACTTTGGTTTTACTGCTTTGTATAGTGATAATAAAAAATAGTTACCTATCGACCAAATAGGTAACTATTTCGTAGAGTATTTCTTTCTACAATTTCTTATCTGCAGCATGGTTTGTTTACCATTTCTTTTATTATATTATCACACACAACTACATTTGTCAAGCAAAAAGAACGGTCATATGATATGCATCCCAAAAGTTAGACACTTTTGGAGGTGCATATTTTATGGCAAAGAAAGGGCAAAATATAGAAAACACTCGCCAGAATTCAAACTATCTGTTATAATGGATATGCGAGAAAACCATTTGGGTATAATGGAAACAGAGAGAAAATACGATGTTAAACATGATGTAATATCGAAATGGGAACGCATATTCTTGGAAGAAGGAGCCGAAGGTCTGATGAAAGAAAGACGAGGTAGAGCCAGTAAAGTAGATGGAATAGCAAAGGTCGTCCACCCAAACTTGATAAGAAAATTGAAGAAGATTTAATTGCCGAAAATCAGCGATTAAGAATGGAGAATGAATACTAAAAAACTCAATGCCTTAGTTCGGAAAAGAATGTTAAAAGAAGAGAAAAAGCAGCAATAGTCAATGAATTAAGGCAAAAATATCCGTTAAAAGACTTGCTGCAATTATCAGGTTTAGCCCGTAGTACCTTTTATTACTATATACAACATCCAATCAAAGATAAATACAAGAAAGAAAAACAAGAAATACTATATATATTTTAGCCAATAAAGGCAGATACGGCTACCGCAGAATCTTAATTGTATTAAGACAAAAGGATATACAATTAACCATAAAACTGTGTTGAAACTGATGAAAGAACTTAATCTCAAAGGAAAACAACGCAAAACAGTAAATATCGTTCATACAAAGGAGAAATCGGCAAAATAGCCGACAACTTATAACAGAGAATTTACAGCTACAAAACCTTTTGAAAAACTAGCAACTGATGTAACTGAATTTAAACTGTGTAATGATAAAGTATATTTGTCACCTGTAATGGATTTGTATAATCGAGAAATTGTGTCATACTCAATTTCATTAAGTCCAAATTTGCAGCAAATTAGAGAAATGCTTGATGGTTTATTCAAAAGCTGCCCGCTAATGCGAAACCATTATTCCATTCTGACCAAGGTTGGCAATACCAACATTCGGAATATCAACGTTTACTGTCAGAACACAATATTGTACAAAGTATGTCTAGAAAAGGAAACTGTATGGACAACGGTGCGATGGAAAACTTTTTCGGAAGATTAAAAGTTGAAATGTTTTATGGTGAAAAATTTGAAAGTGTCAAAGCTTTCATAGATGAATTAAAAAGATATATTGATTATTACAACAATGAAAGAATTTCTTTAAAGCTAAAAGGAATGAGTCCGGTACAATACCGAACTCATTCACAAGCAAGTTAATATTTAATTTTGTCTAAATTTTGGGGTTCACTTCAATACGACCGTTCTTTATCAGTTATTTTTGTTTAATTATTGAACTGCCTCAATCTTTAGGTTATCCATTAATACACCACCACAATATTTACCTGCTGCTATAAACACTCTGTCTAATACTGTTGTATCTTGGTTTACAAAATCAGCTGTTGTTGATTCTACAACTGTTGTCTCACCCTTTTCAATGTATATGTAACCTTCTTTGTTGAGAAATCAACTGTTGCGTTAAGTGTTACCCAACCTGTTGCCTCTCTTTAAAGAATTAAAATCTGATGTAGTAATTGTTTCTTTTATTGATGGCGATACTTCATTACCATTAATTGTAATTGTACCAAAAGTTCCGTTACCAGTTGCCGGAGCTGCTATTGTTAATATCTGTTTATCAGAACTTAACCAAGTACCTGCATTTGATCCACCTAGCAATGCTATATTAGAGCTCTTGCCACTAGCACAAGCTTCAATGTTAAAGTCAAAGATACATTAAACTTATGAACATCATAAGTATTTACTGCTGTTTGATAATTTTCAACAGCTGTAAGTGATGGTGATGTAAGACTTGAATCACCGCGGGTTCTGACACCGTACCTATAACTTTACCGTCTGTTCTTGAAGCGACTTCACCAGGATTAAATACTTTGCACCGTCACCAGCAGCTGTAAAATCTGAAGTTTCATCAAAGTTATTGTCATATATTGAAAGTGCTCTTTCCAAAACAGGAACTGATGCAAAGTAGCTGTTACTGTTAGCTGCCGGCATTACAAATGTATTATTTGTTACCTGTACAGCAGCATCACCGTTTTAACTTCAAGTGTTGACACTTTGTAGTTAGCTGCAAGAGTCGGAACTATTGTTACAGTTTGACCGATTGTTGCAGTTGTTGCATCAGCATCACCCACTTTAATTGCGATTGAGTTACCGTTTTCTGCAACTGTGTTGTTTGTAATCGTGTAGTTAATAGCCTTAAATGTAACTTTAACTGTAATATTACCTGTCAAAGCCGTTCCTGCAACAGTATATTTACCTTCATTAGCTGTAACAGTTGTATAACTGTCTGCTACATCTTCAGCTGTTGTTAGTCTATATGATACAGTATCTATTTCATAACCCGCATTAGCCTTTGAACAATTTCAAGTGTTTCGCTTTGCTTTACTGATGTTGCAGCAATATTTTCACCTACTGTAACTGTAGCTGTACCATTTTCAGGAGTTGCTACAGCTATTTGGTATGATGGTTCAGAAATAACATTAACATCAAATGTACCTACAACTTTGTTTGCATCAGTATCATCTGAACTTGCAATGTCTTTTACTGCTGTTGCTTTTAACAGTAAGCTTACCCACAGCTTGGTCTGCAGCTACCGTAAGAGTACCGTCTTGAGCCATTACTGTACCATCAGCAAGGCTTACACCTTCTGTTGCTGATTCAACAGACCATGTAATAGCTGAATCTTTGTAATATCAATCTTCTTATCAGCGTCAGCATATACTGTTGCTTTATATGTACCTTTTGACCAATCTGTACATCTGTATTTGTACTTGAAACAACTACATTATCAACGTCTGCTCTTAAAAATCAGCTGTAACTGCAATAGCACTTTCTTCACCTGTAACTGTGTATGTATATTTTCCATCTACTGCTGTAACTGCTGTTCCGTTTACCTTTACAGCTGATAGTTTCTTTCCTGCAGGAACTGTCGGTGTAATAGTAATTACATCGTCTTTACAACTTGTGCTTTATCTACAGTTACGTCTGTTGCTGTAACATTAATCGGTGTTACATATGACGGATCATTGATGTAAAGATTATCAATTTGCATATTTGCGTTTGCTGTATTTGAATGATAATCCATAGCAACAACACCTGCTACGGTGTTATCTCTAAAGTCAACAGTTTTTATCATATAGTGCTGTTTCCTTTGTATAGTTGTTATTTGCCTTATAGTCATATACCTTAATAGCAACTTTCTTTGTTGTATTATTTACAACTGCGTCAACGTGATACCATTCATTAATAATATCTGTACCTGTAATTTCATCAACAACATCTGCACCACTATAAATTTTATAACAGCACTACCCTCAGCACCGATTGTAAAAATTCTACCTGCTGCATTGTTGTTTCTATCATTAGTTCCAGGTTGTGTACCTCTTACACTTACCCATGCATTTCTTGTTGGTATAGAAATATCAAATGATGTAGCAACCGCCTCACCTTTTGCAGGAAAAGCCACAGTATATGGATTGTATCCAGCTCCTGAGCTACCGTTCCGGTTTTCAAATTCTGAACTTTTGTTGTGTTACCGTTAACACCATCTGCGATACTTACCGTTACTCTGCTGTAATCAACAAAGCTGTTTGCAGCACCTTCTGTATCATATGTGTTTGTTCCGTCAGCATATGGAAGAACAGCTTCATCCTTTGAAGTAACTGCAAGATTTGTAACATTAGCGTCTGTAACTGTTACTTCTGTAGTTTCTGTATCGCCAACTTTAATTGTATAAATATCCTTACCGCTGGCAGCTACAGCTGATACTGTATATGTACCGGCTTTAACACCTGTAAACGTTACAGTTGTATCTTCGATTTTACCTGTAATTATATTTTCAGCTTCTGCTTTATCTGTAAGAGTTACAGATTTAACACCTGCGTCTACAGTACCTGATACCGCATAAGTAGAACAGCTGTTGCTGTTGGAGCCGGTGTATCTGTCGGAGCAACTGTTTCTGCAGGAGCTTCTGTCGGCTCAGTTGTCGGAGCATCTGTTGTTGCAGGAGTTTCTGCCGGAGCTTCTGTCGGAGCTTCTGTCGGTTCAGCTGTCGGAGCCGGCTTAGCTGTTGCTTGCGCTGCACCGTTCTTTACTGTACAAGCATTAGCAAGCGGTGTCATAGTCTTTAGACTATCCCAAACCATTATCTATCATTCGTTGTGAATGTAGCTAAATCTGTTGCAGGAACTAGTTTAGCCTCGTTAGCTTTAGTTCAAGATTAACAACTTTCTTAACTGAATCCAATGTATTATCAGTTCTGTATGATGCTTGAACAAGAACTGCATTTGTATCCTTATCTGATGTCAATGTAACTGTATTTGCAGTTTCATCAACGCTCATTGTAACCTTTGCGGGTATCGGGCAGTGTCGGAGCTGCTGTTTCAGTTGGAAGATACTTAGCATCAAGTGTATCTGTAATCTTATATGCAACTACATTATCAATCAAGGCTTTTTAATAAGCTGTTGACTTTGCATTTTCAACTGCAAAGCTTGGAAGATGAGTTACTTGAGCTGATGTTGAACCGAACCAACCTTAGTACCCTTAACTGCAGGGCTAAGTTTACCTTCACCATCTTTATATTTACCGTCAATAAATACTCTGTGTATGTACCTTCTGATACTGCAACAACTACATTGTGCCAACCTTCTGTTACCTGAATACCGATTGGTGTATCACCGTTTTTATATCCGCTTGCATCTTCAGTCGTAATAACTGCAAGTATATCTCTTGCACAGCCGTTACCGTCAACATTTGTTGTGTTGTCAATCAAGAACAATCTCGGAAGACCACCTTCATCAGTACCCTTTGCGGCTGAAAGATATGTTGTAAATCCCATAATTGCAGTTTCGCCTGATGAAATTTCTTTTGTATCATCAAGAGTTACAACCGGTCCTCTACCATTTGTTGAGAATTGGTTTGCAGCAAGTTTTAGTGCATTATCGCCTGTAGCAACCTTTGCGATTGCGGCATATGTCTTTGTATCAGCACCTGTACTTGAACCAACTTTTAACTTTCATACCATCAACAACTGTTTTGCATCTTGATCTTCTGTTTCGATTGATGCAACAGTTCCTATTAGCATTGTTAAAGTCAGCTGTATAAGCATCTGTTACTGATGCCGGGGCTGCAAGAGTTTGCGCTGAACCGGATACTGTTTCAGGTTCAGGAATTGTGGCTGCTGCTACAACGCCTCTCAAACCATCTGTTGTAAGTGTTTCTGCCTCACCCGAATAAATTTTGATGTTATCAAGCCATACTTCACCAGGTCCTGTAACACTGTCATCACCACGACCGGCTGTTACATAAAGTATCAAGTTTTGTTGCACTGTTGATATAATCAACACCATCAACTATTTTATTATTATTTACATCTATTACTGTTACTTTACATCACCTTTAACGTATGTCTGTACTCTAACCCATCGCAATGCCTGTTACTGATGTATTATCAGCAGCCAATGTTTCTGTACCAGGGTCATTTACGATTGTACCGTCAAGTTGGTATCTTGCAGACAATGAAGATGCCACACCTGCTGTATATCCTTGACCTGTTTCAGTACTTGAATTACCGCCTGAGAACAATGCACCGTATGGGCCATAGTCTCTGGAGTCTTTAGCTGCATTTGACGAATCGATGAATGCAACTTGAGTATATCTTCCGTATCTACCCATACCATTTGACTTATGAAGTCTTGCATCGTATTCGATTGTGTAGCCGTCAGCACTTGTTAATTGTGCATCTGCAGGTAAAGTCAATGTTGCAGAATATGTACTGCTGCCATTAGCTTTAATTGAGAAATATTCACCCTTGTCATCACTCACTTGTGCAAGAGTTCCATTACCTGAAAAGCCTGTGATGTCACTTCCATCAAAGGTGTAAACAGGTGTTGCCGCGCTTGCTGTTACTGTCAAGCCTGCGAAAGCAGATGCTGACATAGCAGCGGCGCAAAGTAATGAAATTAGTTTTTACTTTTCATTTCTTCTCTCCCTTTCTTTCCTTAACTTGTTTCCAAGTCTTGTTTAATTTAACAGGTATCGTATGTCGATTTAAGTAAATCTGCACAAACTCAACCCATCTATATGGTATATATTGTATCATATTTTTTTGTATGTGCAATATTATTAAGAAACTTTGAATGAAAATATTGCACAAAAGCACATAATTTTTATTCAAAATGCAAAATTCAAGTTGTACATTTTTATTTTTGTAGATTATTTTACCAAAAGACCGCTTTTCGCGGTCTTTTAGTGGGTTATTGATACTCCATTTGCGAGCTAAATTTTATTCTGTGTATTGGTCTGCACTGAATATTTCTATATTATCAAACGATATAGAACCATATGCCTTTTACCATACTTAAAATACAATCCCGACATTCCCGTTGCATCTGTATCAGCCATATCAACTTCACCGTCAAAATAAGTCTTACTTGAGTCAAGCGATTTTGCCACTACATTTACTTTGTGTGTTGTAAAATCGCAAACTGCAACTACCGATATCCATTCATTATTTGGAATTGTTGTCGTTTGTCCGTTTATTGTGGTTGTACCGTCCTTTGCTTGATTTAAATACAAAACATATCCGCCTGTACAACCATAATTTTATTTCCACCATTATAAGTTATATTTCCCGAATGAACAGCAAATTCATTTGGGTCAGTATTTGCGGTTGTAAACTTAATATTCATTGCATATACAAGTCCATTATCAGATGTATATGTTTCTCCGAATGATTTTCTCCGGCTCTTGAACTGGTATTTGCTCCAAATTTCAAATAATTGCCAAGACCTGAACTTTCATCATAGGCAATCGACATTGCATCTTGTTGATTCGCACTAATCCATCCATTAGCTTGCAATGTTGATGTTGTTAATGTTTTGAATGTTTCATGATACAAGTAATCATATTTATCCGGTACAGATTCTGTAAATACCGCAGTAAACTTCGCACTGTCATGCGCTCTTACAGTAAGTTCACTTGTGAATGCAAAGTTTTCTTCACTATCGTCCTTACGCCAAGCCAAAAGTTCATAGCCTTCATTTGCAGTAGCAGTCAAAGTCACCATATCATTCATATCTACTGTTTTTCAGTAACTCCTGCCCTCCTATATGCACTTCCCATTGCGCTGTCACTTGAGTCTACTGTAATTGTCTTTTAGGAAGATCCTCTTGTTCAAGCTTTCCTATCTTCAAATCAGATATTTTAACATCAACCGCAGCTTTACTTCCCGCTAACAAGAAATAAGTAAGCTGTGTAGGTGAAACCGCACCAAATGTGCTGTAGTTACTTAATTCATACGTAACAGAATCGAAGCCGTCTATTTGAATAGTACCTGTTCCGTTATCCATATCAAGAATATATCTTACGGTTGACCATTTACCCTTATTTATTGAGCCTACTTCTTTATTGTCAGCTTTAATTGAGCCGTTACTTGCTATATTAAATAGTGTAATTGACTGTTTTCCTCCCAGATTTCTATCATCTACACCGTCTGTCAAGCCAACATTAAGATTTCCACCCGAAACATATGACAAATCCATTTCTATAAGATATTTTCCGCTTGTGCCTATTACGGTTTCCGATGAATCTTCCGCCAAATCAAACTTCTTCAAAGCATAGAATGAACCATCTGAACTATTATCTGCTTTCTTACCTGTAGATGCAACTTCTGCATATCTTCTGCTTATTACATCATCTGCACTTTCTGCACCAAGCTTTCCTGTATTTACAGCACTACCTGCAATAGCCCAATTACCGTTTCCTGCTAAATCCTCATCGCCGCTATAAGTTTTACCTTCATAATTAAAGTCTTCTGATATAATCGAACTCTTCATTGTTATAGGTTCATATACAGATGAATATGTATCCGGATTATCTGTATCAATTATCAATCCTTCATCGCCACCCGCATCTTTGGCTCTGTAAACTACTGCAGTATATGTATCACCTTCAGCAAGAACAAGACCGTCTGTTGAAGTTCTGAACTCTTTAATTGTTTGTGTTCCGTTTACAGTGTTGTCAACTTGCGCATTTGCATAGATTTTACCCTTTTCTGTTCCGTCAGAATTTTTAATCGTAATAACTACAATACCGTATGCACTCATATCCTTTTCGGATACTGAATGTTTCAAAACATCAACAGACTGTATTGTTCCATCTTCTGCAAATACTACATTCTTTATAGTTGTAGGATATTTTGTTGGTAGCAACGAAACATATACATCCGGATATGCCTTGTTAGGTGCAGCACCCGCTTTTACGACATTTTCAGAAACTTCATACGGTGTTGCATTTCTCATACCTGTTACAAGAGGTTTTATTGCATTTGCTTCCACCTCTGTAATTACTGACTGAGCCTTGTTATTTTGAAGTTTTAATGCCTCTTGCATAAATAAGTATGCACCATTATCAGCACCGGCATCATTAGGGTGAGTACCGTCAATTCCGCCGCCTCGTACTCCACGGAAATAGTAGTCAACTGCATTTTCTCATAAACTTCAGAACCACGTATTTCCTTTACCTTTGCTCCGGCTGCTTTCATCCAATCAAGCCAAGGTTGATTTAAGTCAATAAATACTACATCCTTTGCTCCGTTCGCAGTAATACCCTTTGTAATAACTGTATCTGCATACGCATAACCTGCATCTAATCCATCTGACGTTGCCTTAGCAACAAAGTTATCTGCTTCTGTTTTCCGCCTGTTATAAGCACTTCTGTATAATATTGTGCAGCTTTGCTAAATCCGTTAAGTGTTGATTTCCATGTATTTGTTTCTGCATCAAATTGGTCTGTGTTATGACGGTCAATAGGTCCTACATAAATCGTTGTTGCTCCTACAGAATGAGCCTTTTCATAATACTTCGGTATTGCTTTAAATATCCCAAAGGTCCGTCATCCTTATGGTTATGTCCGTATTGAACATATACAAAATCGCCCTTACCGATGTTTGCATTTGCCATATTCCAGTGAGCAGAATCAGTTGCATTTATACCTCCGTCACCTTGATTGGATATAGCAACTCCTGTGGGCAAATATTTCGATAAGAATGTACCTGTTCCGCCATAGTTTTGTAGCGGGAAGAACGGTTGTAATGCAGCATAATCACAGCCTGTTGAATCTGTATACATCCAAACAGTAGGACACGCTTCAACTTCTTCAACTTCTATCGCTGAAATTGCAACATTGTCACCAACTGCTACTACATTTAGCATATCATCAGCATATTTAAAATCTTTTGCTCCGTCACGTCCTTTTATGTATACATTTTGAAGTGTTGCAGTAAATTTAACTTACTTTGTTTCTCCTGCGGCAATTTTTTCTTCTGTTATAATAGGATGGCGTCTTTCAGAAAATACAGTTGCAACAGCGTCTTTTGTCTGATTCAATCCCGTAACATAAACTTTTACTTTATAATAATGGTCATTTTCCGCATCCATACTGAAACGAATAGGATAATCACCCTCTATTGCAGGCTCGCCTTTTATCGGAGCACCGCCAACAGCCCCAAAAGTCATCTGTTGCAGATGTAACCGTATTCTTTTACCTGAATTTACAACAACAACCTGTCCTTCTTGAGTATCTATACCATCGATATGAGTTCCTACTTCATATGCCTTTTCATCAGTTCCTAACAAACCAAACTTTTACCGTCAGATGTCTTTGTGGTGTTTGTTGAATATGCGGTATCTTTTGTTACCGAATAATATCCTGTAGCCACATTATCGCTGTCGCCAAAATCAAACTTCCACATTTTTCTCGGAACATTTACAGGCTCGAGAAGCAACGGACGCATATTTTGCAAACTGTCCCAAAGCATTATTCTTGCACCTGAAGGTACGCTTATTTTACTTCCGTCAGACACCTGCTGATAATCAAGTTTTTGCAATGTACCATTATCAGAATCGTAAGATGCAATAATCGCATATGCATTACTCGATGAATGAATTGTTGCAGTATTACCGTCAAGCGTTACTGCATAGTTTCCGCCTGTGGTATCGTCTGCACTTGCCGTCATAGGCAATACGATACTTCCCGCAATCATTGCCGTTGACAATGCCGCACAAAGCAATTTTTAGATTGTTTTCATAAAACCTTCTCCTTTTTATAAATTTCCTCTCTCAAATTTGCCGTTATAAATTATATTATCATATTCTCTCAAAGAAAAGCAGATTAATAAAAGTAGTTTTTTATTAAATCTGCTCTGTTTTACTTTTCTTTCTAAGCATTGCACCCTCGCAAACAGGCTGTGCCGTTTTAAACTTAACTATCTGCTCCGCATGGTTTGCAACTTCGATTTCGTTACCGTTTTCGTCGCACATACTTTCAACCGTCTGTACGAAAAACGGTTTCATAAACTGAATTATCTCTATTTCGTCCCCTTAAAGAAACGGTTTCTCTGCGTAATTGTCGCAATACCCGTTTTTCATCATAATCCTTTACTATGCCGATAAGGTCATAATCTCTGATATACGAACTTGACGTGTAAACCTGTGAATTTTCATCCGGCTTGCCGAAATAAAACCTGTTGTATACGGTCTGTGACTGACCTTGCAAAGCTCTTCATATTCCGCTTCATTAAACACATAATTTTCGGGATCGGCACAATATCTGTCAATCTCACGTCTGTATGCTCCGACAACCGTTGCAACATAATAAGAAGTTTTACTCTGCCCTCGATTTTAAGGCTCGCAATACCGCTTTGCACAAGCTCAGGTATATGACGGATTGTACACAAGTCCTTTGAATTAAATATAAACGTACCTCTTTCGTTTTCAAACACGTCCATATATTCACCCGGTCTTGTTTCCTCGACAAGTTTGTAATTCCATCTGCACAGATTGTCGCAAGCACCATGTTTGAGTCACGTCCGTCATATAGTTTGACAAAGACATCTGCCAGAATACGATATACACATAGCGCCGTGTATAAATGCTTCAAGCTCCAAGTCCTCAGGAATTTTCTTTTGAAATTCCGCAATTTCTTTAAACGACATTTCTCTTGCAAGCACGACACGCGTCGCACCCATCTTGTACCACTTTATTGCCGAGCGATAATTAATGTTATTTGCCTGTGTACTTACATGAATAGGTATTTCCGGTGCAAGTTCCTGCATCATATCAAACAATCCCAAATCTGCCACAAGCACTGCGTCAAAGCCGTAATTCTTTATATCTTTGACAAACTCCTCAAATTCTTCAATATCATCATTATGCGGAAGAATATTTGCGGTAAGGTACACTTTTTGCCTCTGTCGTGAGCGTACTTTATACCCTCCTGCATATCTTCCTTTGAAAAATTTTCCGCCGCAACACGCAGCGAAAACATTTCACCGCCGATATACACCGCGTCCGCACCGTAATCTATCGCTGTTTTCAATTTCTCCAAGCTGCCGCCGGAGCTAAAAGTTCTGGTTTCTTCATAAATATATTCCTACCCTTTATTATTTCTTTACCGATATTGTAACACCGTCACCAAGCGGTAAAAGCGATGTTTCAAGTTCCTTATGCTCCATAAGCATATCAATATATTTTCTAAGACGTTTAACTATTGTGATTTTTCTCACAACGTGGTTATCATCCGCTGTCATTCCCTTGTAAAGCACTTTGTCGAAATAAGCACACCGCCTTTTCAGCAATCTCACGCACTCGTCAAGCATATAAATATAATGTGCTTTCGGACCGTCAAGGATATCATATCAAAACTTCATCATCGTCAATATACGAAAGATAATCCTTTGCGTCTGCCTCAATAACCGATATTTTTCCCGCATATCCCGAAGTTTTAATATTCTCCCTTGCGATACGCACCATATCTTCGTTACATTCAAGTGTTGCTATTTCGCAGTCATCATCTGTAGCCTGTGCCATTAATATAGAAGAATACCCAATCGCACAACCTACTTCAAGTATTTTTCGGTTTAACCGTTCTGCACATCACCGACAAAACCTTGCCGTTTCAGGCTCTACTATCGGAACACTGTTTTCTTCCGCATATTTTCAAGCGAGTGCATAAATTCATCGTTATGCACTGTTTTCGCACGCAAATATTCCGTTATATACGGCGGAACAATCGCGTCTTTATCATATTCTATCATTTATCAAACCTCTTTATTGTTTTAAACTGTCTTGATTTTCAATCGCACTGTCATCGACCGAAATATTTTGCTCAGTACTCTGCATTGCCGCAAGGTGTTCTTCATATGTCTTTGAAAGATATGCGAGCCGTCCTTGCCAAGAACAAAGTAATACGCATCGGTTGCCTCCGGATAAAGTGCCGCCTCTATACATTCCGTTCCCGGATTGCATATAGGGCCTATTGGGAATCCCGCATACATATATGTGTTATACGGCGAATCTATCTGCGTGTCGGCAATAGAAAGTACAGGCTTTCTTTCACCTAAAATATACTGTACCGTTGCACACGATTGGAACTTCATACCCGAGTTTCTTCTATTATAAAATACTCCCGCAACTTTTGCTCTTTCCGTTCCGCTGTCCGTTTCACGTTCAACGATTGGCCATAGTTATAACTTCATCAACCGTCAACCCAAGCTCTGTCGCACGTTCATAATACTCCGGTTTAAACTGATTGTCAAATGCCGCAAGCATTAAATCAACAATATCGTGTGCCGACATTCCGTTCGGAATTTCGTACGTTGCAGGGAACAAATACCCTCCATACGTCCGTCACGTTCAGGCAAGTTTTTCAAGAACGCATAATCATAATCGTCTGGATTTAAAGCCGCATAAAAGTCCTGCCAGCTTACAATGCCTGCCTCATCAAGTTTCTGTGCTATCTGCTTGATTTCATAGCCCTCCGGTATTGTAATTTTCGCAGCCTCACGGCTCGGCGTTATTATAAGATTAAGTATGTCACTGTAACTCATTCCGTCATCAATCGTTGCCGCACCCGGCTGAAAATTACCGTCATATCCGCCGAGCTTTGACTGCACCTTAAACAAAAGCGGATACTTTATTATGCCGTTGTCCTTTAACAGTTTTGCAACAGATGACGTACCGTCACCTTCTGCAACCTCTATTCTCTTACTTCCTTCTTCTATTGAAACACCAAGGCTGTCGCTTAATAGTATGCCCGTTCCCGCAAGACTCAAAACAACTATAACAGCTATGATTATCACAGGCACTTTCCATTTGCCGTAACCTGTTTCATGCACCTTTACTGCCATAAAAGTGTCCTCCTTATTAATACATATTACTGCTATTCTATAACAAAATACACTTTTCGTCAAGTTTTGCGTTTTTGTCAATTTATACGATAACTTTCTTTAATTTTTACATATTCATAATTGAAAATTTTGAGAAAGTATTATATAATATTAATATGAGATTATTTTTAAGGAGGAGTTATCAATGGGATACAAGGAAACCTACAACCGTTGGCTTACAAGCGACGTGGTTGATGATGACACAAAAGCAGAGCTTAAATCTATTGAAAACAACGAAGAAATAGAAGAAAGATTTTATCGTGAACTTGAATTCGGTACAGCCGGTATGAGAGGTATTATCGGAGCGGGTACGAACAGAATCAATATATAACGTAAGACGTGCAAGTCAAGGTGTTGCGAAATACGTTCTTTCAAACGGTGAGGAGGCCGCAAAGCAGGTGTTCTTATTGGTTACGATACACGTAATTTTTCACGCACATTTGCTGAAGAAACAGCTAAGGTTCTTACCTGTGCGGGTGTAAAGACTTATCTTTTCCTATCGTTCATTCAGTTCCGGAAGTTTCATTCGGTATTCGTGAACTTGGTTGCAGTGCCGGCGTTATGATTACCGCCAGCCACAACCCTAAAGAATACAACGGTTACAAGGTATACGGTCCCGACGGCGGACAACTCTCCGGACGCGGCTGATGTTGTTGTTGCCGCAATCGACAGCTACGATATATTTGACGACGTTAAGTTTATTTCGCTTGACGAAGCAAAAGAAAAGGCTTGCTTGAAATCGTAAGCAGTGACCTTGACGAAAAATTCCTTGACGTTGTTCAAACACAACAGCAAAATCCCGAGGCAGTAGCAGAAGTTGCAGATACATTCAAGCTTATCTACACACCTTTCCACGGCACAGGCTCAAGACCTATCAAGGCAATACTTAACCGTATGGGCTTTAAAATGTGCTTGTCGTTAAGGAACAGGATACAGAGGACGGTAATTTCCCGACTGTTAAGTCACCTAATCCGGAGGACAAGGAAGGTTTTGAAATCGCTATAAAATGGCAAAGGAAAATGACGTTGACGTTATCATCGGTACAGACCCCGACTGTGACAGAGTCGGTATAGTTGTTCGTGGCGCCGACGGCATATACAGAACACTTACAGGCAATAAACAGGTGCTTTGCTTGTTGAATACATACTTTCATCAAAGAAAGCCAAAGGCACTCTGCCTGAAAACGGCGTTGTTATCAAGACAATCGTTACAACAGAGCTTGCCGCCGCAATCGCTCATTCATACGGTATCGAAATTATGAACGTGCTTACAGGCTTTAAGTACATAGGCGAAAAATGACAGAGTTCGCAAAGACAGGCGACCATACATATCTTATCGGCTTTGAAGAAAGCTACGGTTATCTTGTAGGTACTCACGCACGCGACAAAGACGGCGTTGTTGCGACAATGCTTATCGCAGAAATGGCTGCTTACTACAAAACAAAGGGTAAGTCACTTTACGAAGCACTTATGGATATATACAAGAAGTACGGATATTATTCAGAAAGACAGTTTCATTTGTAATGCCGGGTAAAGACGGTATGGAAAAGATGTCACAGTTACTTACAGACCTACGTCAAACACCGCCGACAAAAGTTGCAGGTATGGACGTTGTACTTTACACCGACTATCAGTCACAAACAATTAAAGATACAAAGGGCAATGTTTCACCTCTTAAAAGGTTTGCCTAAGTCAAACGTATTGAAGTACAACCTTTCAGACGAAAGACTTACTTTATCGTAAGACCGTCGGGAACAGAGCCGAAAATCAAGTTGTATCTCGGCACATTCGCAGAAAGCTTTGAAACAGCCGAAAGACTATCGAAAAGTTCTTGAAGATTGCAAAACAACTTGGACTATAAACCAAAATGCCTTTCTCAAAGAGAAAGGCATTTCAGAATTAATGACAAAACCGTTATGGTTTTGTCTACTGTTCTTAGGTGTTTGAGGTGCAACCTCAATTTATAATCATTTTGGCGACCTGTGCAGAAATGGCTTAAAATCTAAAGTTTCGACTTTGGAGGAACTTTATGATTTTTCTAAAAAACACTCAAAATTACATCACAAGATGTGATTTTTGGAGCTATCGACATTTTGTCGACAGACTCATTAACTTGTGGTATCATTAAATTATATTACACTTTGGGGTGATTGCAATGGAAATCATTTAATCAAAGCTGAAATTACTGTACATAATGCAGATGTTAAAGGAAAATACAGACGAAAATCACGCAATGTCCGCAAATGATATTATTTCGGCACTTGCCAAGCAAGGTATAAGTGCCGAACGCAAGAGCATTTATGATGACATTGAACGGCTTAAATTATTCGGTTGCGATATTTTGAGCAGAAGAAGTGAGCCGAAAGGATATTATCTTGCGTCAAGAGATTTTGAAATTGCAGAATTGAAGTTATTGGTTGACGCAGTTCAATCTTCAAAATTCATTACAGAAAAGAAATCAAATCAGTTAATTCACAAAATCGAACAGCTCGCCAGCCGTCATGAGGCCTCAAACGCTTCAAAGACAAGTCGTTGTTTCAAACAGAATTAAGACGATGAATGAGAGTATCTTCTATAATATAGATAAACTTCATTCCGCAATATCTTCAGATGTTAAAATCACTTTCAAATATTGTTCATGTACGCTTGCCAAAAGCTTGAACCGAAAAGGACGGTGCAAATTACACCGTAAGTCCGTATATTTTGATATGGGACGATGAAAATTACTATCTGATTGGTTTTGATGATGATAGCAAAGAAATACGCCATTACCGCGTAGACAAAATGCTTAACATAACAATAACCGCCGAAAACGTGACGGCGGTGACCAATTCAACAAATTCGATATAGGAAACTATTCAAAAGAACATTCGGTATGTTTGCGGGTGACGAAAACACACTCGAAATTGAATTTGACAACAACCTTATCGGTGTTGTTATGGATAGATTCGGCAAGGATATTATTTTAAACTCAAATACCGAAAATACGTTCGTTGCCAAATTAAATGTAAATATCAGTTCACAGTTTTACGGTTGGCTTGCAGGACTCGGAACAGGTGTAAAAATCCTTTCTCCGCAGTCTGAAGCCGAAAAATATTTAAAATATATTAAGGATATATCCTCAAAATATACACATTTTGATGTTTTGTTATATTGTATCCTGTAAGCATATAACTGTTAATACATTTAATGGTTATTTTTCTTTCACTTTTCATAAAACATTTCGTATTAATCGGATTTTTATCTATTTAATGGTATTATTATTCATTTTGTTGACAAATCAATCGACTGTGATATAATGTAGCCAATGTACAAAGTTGTGCATTTATTTTTTATACCGCCGGGTATAGAAATAACGTATCTGGAAATAATCATATTGATATTTCCGAAGGATAGGAGGTTTTACCATGAAACAATTTTCTTATACAATTCAAGGTGAACACGGACTTCACGCCAGATGTGCCGGCAAACTCGTACAAAAAGCACAAAATTTTACGTCGAACATTAGCATTGAATATAACCAGAGAATTGAAAACTTAAAAGACTTTTTTACAATAACTTGGCATCAGTAAAGGTGATTTCGTTACAGTCAAAGTTGAAGGTAACGACGAAACTGAAGCCGCAAATGTTCTTGAAAATTATTTTAAAGAAATCTTTAAAGACAAAAAGCACGTCTGATACAGTCGCTTTTGATTTGATTTGACAAAAAAATCGAAACAAGCATAACCTGTTCCGATTGGGCTAATGGAGTCGAACCCCGACCTGCTGATTACGAATCAGTTGCTCTGCCAACTGAGCTACACCAGCGAAAATGAAATATAAGAGAGAGCCGAAGCTCTCTCTGTAATATTAGTTAAACAAACTTTTAGCAATCGTGCTGACTGCTTTTCGTCTGCTCTTCCCTTAACTTTCGGCATAACGTATTCCATAACCTTACCCATGTCTTTCATGGAGGTTGCTCCTACTGCTTTAACGCCTTCTTCTACAATCGGACGTAGCTCGTCCTCTGTAAGCTGTTTAGGAAGATATTCCATCAAGCATTCCATTTCCTGTTTTAACTGAGAGATTAAATCCTCTCTGCCACTCTTTTCATATTCAGGAAGAGAGTCCTTGCGTTGCTTTAATTGCTTTGCAATTACCTCCAAAATATCCTCGTCATCAAGAGTTACTTTGTTGTCCTTTTCAACCTGCAATATTGCAGTACGGACAAGTTGTACTGTATTTTGCGTACAGTGTCTTTGTTTTCATTGACGATTTTAGATCTTCTGCTAATTTTTCCTTTAAAGACATTATCGTCATCTCCTTATGTTGCTAATTAAAATTAGAACTTTCTTTTTCTTGCAGCTTCTTGATTTCTTTTACGCTTTACGCTTGGCTTTCATAGTGCTCACGCTTTCTGATTTCAGACATGACACCTGACTTAGCACATTGACGCTTGAATCTGCGAAGTGCGCTATCTAATGATTCATTATCTTTTACTCTTACTTCAGACATTGTTTCCCCTCCCTCCGGCAAGTCAATTCTAAAACGGACTTGATGGACTCAGTTATACACTGTTTGTACAACAATATCTATTATACCTTATTTTACATAGATATGTCAAGATATTTTAGTGATTTTTATAAAGATTTGTTTGTTTTTTAGCTGCCGACAAATTTATCGGCAGCTATATTCAATATTTCAATGTTTTGACAAACGATACATCACTACGCAGGTCAAAGTTTTGTATCATCAAGCCCCAATCCGCTGCCTGTGCCGACAATTATACCGTTATCCACGCACCACCGAACAGCCTCTTTTGCCCAGTCGGGCATATTATCATCGATATAATTATAAATCATAGGATTTTCGATTTTGTAAAACCTCATTCTGCAAAACATCAACTCTTGCAGTCTGTTCCGAAATCATTTGTTTTTAATTCTTCATATTGCGACATTGTAAGTTCCTCCTCCATTTTTCGCCGACTATCGCGTCACTTATTGCCTCGGCAATTCTGTCTGCGCCGACTTCATTATATAAATCCGCGTCCGATTCGGTGTCGACAAAGCACACTTCTATAAGCATCGACCTCGCATTACTTCTGCGAATGACATACAAATTTGAGCCGTTTTTTATACCTCTGTTTATAAACCCAAGCTCCGCCATATTTTCACATACCAGCTCCGCTTGTTTAAAACTTCTCCGTTATAGGTATAAACCTCAGTTCCTCTGCCGCCGCCGCTGTTAAAGTGTATCGAAACGAACAAATCAAGCGGCTGTGCATTTCTTTATCAACAATCTTTTCAAATTTCCGCTTACCGTAGAAGAATAATCATCAGTGCAATCAACCACCGTAACACCTTTGCCCTGAGATACTCCATTACTTTATAACCGACTCGGCGCGTTTCGTTGCTTTCGTTAAAGAATCCGACCGCACCGCTGCCGACTGTACCGCTGACAGTGTGTCCGCAATTTATTCCTACTATCATATATCTCACTCCCCATATATTATATTCACTCACTGTCCGCACTGTTACTGTCACGAATTTGGAGCAATATATCTTTTATTGATTTCGGCATTCGCGGGTAAATCACCGCCACATTTTCCAACACACTTATACCCTCATTCGCTGCGTAAAACATAATAACTATTTCCCGAATTGCAACATTGTCACCTGTAATCTGTTGCAGAACATTTGAAAGTGCTACTATAATTAATATAGTAATCTTTTGAGTAATCCTTTAAACCCAATCTCACTTGACATTGTTTTGTATAAATTGCTTTAATAACACCTGTCAAACAGTCAAGCACCATTATCACCAACAGTGCCCACAAAATACTGTCCCATTGACCGAAAATTGCGGCGAAATATCCGCCCACAATTCCGATAACCGTACTTGTCCAATTAAAATCTTATCCATAAATTACTCCTCCGTTTTATTTATTTTCAGCTTGATTTTTTAACTCCGCCACCGTTTTTACAACCTCGATCGGCTCTTGGAAACCATAACTGCAAAGTGCATTATACATTTCATAAACACGCTGATTATGTAGTCAGTCCCGGATAATTAACTGAATTGCTTTTTCTAAACCTCCGGCCACCCACTTCAGCAAATCCGTCACACGATAACTTGCATCTTTACCATTTACAATATCATTCGTGCCGACTTTTCCGCTTACAAGTTCGTTTATTGCCCCAACAAACGAATCTCTGTTATTCGTTTTGAGGCGTCAAGCGTGTTCAATCCATCAAATTTGATTATACCAGCATATATTTCGGCAACTTCCGCTTTCATATATGTTACATTCATCTTTGCAACATTACCCGATTCAGGCTGTTCCGTAACCTCAAGCCCAAAGTACCGTTATCGCAGTCATATAACAAATTAATCCACTTTTCTCCTTCTTCACCTTTTCCGCCGAAACGAGGCGAAATCGGTGCTGTTGTATATATGCGTCCGTCCCTAAAATTTTAGTCTGCACGGGTAAGCTGTTTATCGTTACTGTACCGTTTCCGTTTCCTGCATTTATGTTTATAATAAAATCAGACTTTTTCAGACTGTGTGTTATCTTATGCGTAATATTCTTTTTCTCT